>Ga0137297_10046_pt1 | contig 95140 bp, 86 predicted proteins | sample RamsorincwithD2O_FD_97191 | JGI IMG/M metagenome (GOLD analysis project Ga0137297, IMG submission 97191) | Mouse cecal microbial communities from Vienna, Austria - Mucin amended with D2O | ecosystem: Host-associated > Mammals > Digestive system > Large intestine > Cecum | place: Austria: Vienna...
TCTTTGTCTAATAACACTACTCTATCTGCGAATTTTTTAACTAAATCTAAATCATGTGATACTAATATTATTGACATATCATACTCTTTTTTTAATTTATGTAGTATTTCGTAAAAGTCTTTAGTTCCATTTCTATCTACTCCTGAAACTGGTTCGTCTAATATTAATAAATTAGGAACTGGTGTAGTTGCAATAGCTAATAGTACTCTTTGTAGTTCTCCTCCTGAAAGATTTCCTACTCTTTTATCTATCAGTTGCTCTGCACCAAACATTTTCAAGTTTTCTTTAATTTTTTTGTATATTTTTTTATCCTTCATTAACCATACAGGTTTATTAGATATATATGATGCAAACATGTCATAGACAGTTGTAGGCATATCTCTTTCTATATTCAAATTTTGTGGTACATATCCTATCTTTATTTTTTTCTTTTTATTTTCTTTCATATCTATAAAATCTATTTTTCCAGTATGTTCAATTTCCTTTAGTATGGATTTAAGTAAAGTAGATTTTCCTGCCCCATTTCTACCAATAAGCATAACAAGTTCACCACAATGTACTTCTAAATTGATATCTTGCAGTATTGTTTCTTTACCAATTTCTACAGATAGATTCTCTATTTTTACACAGTGAAGACCGCAACTCTTCATTTTAATTTATTCCTTTCATTCCTAATAATATATTTAAATTATCCTTCATAGTATTTATATATGAATCTAATGAATTATCTCCAGACATGCCATCTTTTAGTTTATATATATTAGCACCGGTTTCACTTTTTATAGTATTTGCATTTTGTTCATTATCTTCTTCTGATATTATAATACTGTCTATTGATTCTTTTTTCATTTTATCTATAATTTCTTTCATCTTTTCAGCTGATAAAGTAGATTGTTCATGATCAGATTCTATTAATGTTTCATCTAATTCTATAAACTGTAATAAATATGAAAATGATTCATTCAGCGAGATTACTTTTTTATTTTTAATTTTACTTGAACTACTATATTCTTTTTTCAAATCTTCCAGTTTCAATACATATTTTAAACAATTTTGTTCATATTTTTCTGCATTTTTACTGTCTAGTTGTTTTAAATTTAATGTTATTTCCTTTACTTGCAATATATAATTGTCTATGCTTGTCCAAAAATGAGCATTGATTTCATCATCGTCTGATATAATATTAGTTATGTTTTTACTAGAATCTATTACTTTAATATCTGAATAAGACTCTAATATCTTATCTGTAAATTCTTCTATTCCATGACCATTTTCTATGAATATATCTGCATTTTCAATTTTTTTTAAATCCGATGTTGTAAGAGTGTAATCATGTATGCAACCTGTGTGCATTTCAGCCATGTTGCTAACTTCTATGTCCTGGATTCCATCTGTTATATTTAAAGTCATAATATATATAGGATAAAACGATGTTACTATTTTTATATTATCATTTATTTTTTTATCTATTTTTCTTAAATTTCCTACTATAATTACAATAATTATAATAAAAATTACCATTAAAGCTATAATAATATTTCTTTTTTTCATAATTTTCCTCTAATATTTTAAAGTTTTACTATTTATTCTATACAAAATAAATCAGCTAAATTTTAATTTATTTTGTATAGAATAAGAAATTAGTTTTTTCGAATGTTCTTCGATTTTCCTATTATATAAATAAAGTTAGAACCCTATATATTTGTGTTCTAACTTTATTGTTTTATTAGTCTTGACTATATGGTAGCATAGCAATATGTCTACATCTATTTACTATTGTAGTTATATCTCTTTGATGTTTTGCACATGCTCCAGTTGTTCTTCTTGGAAGAATTTTTCCTCTTTCATTAATGAATTTTTTTAGTTGTTCTGGATTTTTATAATCTAGAATTAAATTTCTATCGCTGCAAAGAGGACAAGCTTTTTTTCTAACTTTTCTTACTTTGAAGTCGTCATCATAATCTTTATTATTTCTTCTATTTCTATTATTTTTCTTGTCTGCCATTATATTTTACCCTCCTAATTAAAATGGTAGGTCATCTCCTGAAGATATTTCAAAATCTGATGTATCTCCACTTGATGCTTGATTATCTGCACCAAATGTATCATCAATGTTTGCTGAAGAATCTCTTTTACTATCTGCGAAATATGTTTCTTCTGCAATAACTTCTGTTACATATCTTTTTTGACCTTGCTGGTCTTCCCAAGTTCTTGTTTGAATTCTACCTATTACACCAACTTGTTGACCTTTTTTAAAATATTTGCTACAAAACTCTCCTGTTTTGCCCCAAGCTACTATATTTATAAAATCAGCAGTTTGAGTATCTCCTTCTCTAGTAAATCTTCTATTTACTGCTAGAGAAAATGAAGCTACTAATGTATTACTTGTTTGTGTGTATCTTACTTCTGGATCTCTTGTTAATCTTCCCATTAATATTACTTTATTCATTTTTACCACCTTTCGGCCCCACTTTTATGGATTATTCCTCAACTTTTACTACTATAAACTTAATAACTTCATCAGTTATTCTGTAATTTCTCTCTAATTCTGCAATTAGAGTTGGTTCTGCTTCAAAATAGATAACAGCATAAATTCCTTCTTTATTCTTTTTTACTTCATATGCTAATTTCTTTTTACCTAAGTTATCTACTTTTTCTACTTTACCATGTTTATTAATCAAATCTGAAAATTTATCAGTTAAAGCTTTAACTTTATCTTCATCTACAGATGGACTAATAATGATAACACTCTCGTATTTATTCATTACTTTCACCTCCTTATGGATTATAGCCTACTATAAAAAGTAAGCAAGGATTTTGAAAAGATATGGTAATCTTTTCAAGCATTACTATTCTATCACAGTTTTTAGCCAATTGCAAGTAAATTTACGTATTTTAAGAATAACCCTTAATTTTATTTTTTAATTCCAGTTTTTCTAATAGTGACGTGGATTTTGCCAATATGGATGCCAATAGGGACGTAGTCTTTTGGCAATATTTTGGTTTTGTTAGAAAATTCTACTCATATCAGCTTAACGATTATGCGTTAAACGTCGCTCATATTAGAAATTTTTATTTGTTATACTGATTTTGTAAATAATTATAATTCGGAGGGATAGTATGACTTTATTAGAAGCAACAAGAAAAAGAATATATGAACTTTGCAAATTAAGAAATATGAATATAAATCAATTATCTATATCTTCTGGAATTAATCCATCAACAGTAAGAAGTATACTAAAAGTTATTAAAAAAGCTCCATCTTCTCAAACTATTTATTATATATGTATTGGTCTAAATATATCTATAAAAGATTTTTATAATAGTAGTTTATTTGATGAATTAGATGATGATTAATTTAAAACTATTAATAAAAATGTGAATTTCAACACCACTTCTATCACATTTCTATTGGTAATACTTTAAAACAAATTACAATTAAATATTAAAAGTTTATATAATATTGAAAAGAAGTACCCTAATGGAAGGTACTTCTAAGCCTTTTGTATATGACAAAATGACCGTTATTAACTCTGTACTCTACAACAATGGTGCAATTTTTAAACCAAGTTCATACATTTTTCCAGATATTTCTTCATACGACTTTCTACTAAGATTTCTTATTTTAGTCCATCCTTCAGAAGACATCTCTGTAATTTGCCTAACATTTCTTATTCGAGCACCTTTTAAAACATTGTATGTCCTAACTGTAAACTCAAGTAATAGCCCACTTTTTGAAATAGAAGCGGTTGTAAGAATAGCAAGAATTTTTTTAATGGAATTGAAAATTAATTTTAATGGAGTTTTAATGGGGTAAACTAAAATATTCTATGATAATTTATGATATTTTAAGATAGGCAAAAAAATAAATACTACCTCCCAAAGATAGTATTTACAACACTTTGAAATAAATTAAGATATTGTATGATAATCTACAATATCTTAAAAAAATTATAAAGTTTGGTGCAGATACCCGGAATCGAACCGGGACGGAGTATTAGTCCGCAGGATTTTAAGTCCTGTGCGTCTACCAGTTCCGCCATATCTGCATGATTTGGTTGTTCTTCTTGAACAGTATTTATTATAATACTAAAATCTACTCTATGTCAAGTGGATTTTAGAAATTTGTTTACTTTTCAAATTATGCGAATCCGAAAATAAGCTTAGCTATCTGACATAAGAACAGATATTCTTTGTTCTTAATCATTTTTTTCTACTATTTCATTCCTATTTTTGTAAATACTATTTTCTTTTATTACTCCTCTCACTGAAGATAATGGATATATATTTGTATTTTTCCCTATAATAGTTCCTGGATTTAAAACACTTCCACATCCAATTTCTACATTATCTCCTATCATAGCTCCTATTTTTTTCATATTAGTTTCAATATTGTTTATTACTATTAATTTTTTATCTGATTTAACATTTGATGTAATTGATCCTGCTCCCATATGGGCTTTATATCCTAAAATAGAATCTCCCACATAATTATAATGAGGAACTTGAACTTTATTAAATAATATAACATTCTTTAATTCTGTCGAATTTCCAACTACACAGTTTTCTCCTATAATTGCATTTTTACGAATAAATGCACAATGTCTTATTTCTGCATCCTTACATATAATGCAATTTCCTCCTATATATGCTGAATCATATACTTTTGCTGTTTTATGTATCCATACATTATTATCTAGTTGCTTATATTCTTCTTTATTTAGTGTTTTTCCTAATTCCTTTATGTATTCTTCTATATATGGTAATACTTCCCATCCATATGTATATTTTTGTATTAATTCTTTTGCTATTGTTTCATCTAAATTGTATAATTTAGAAATTTTACATTCTTCCATTTATATCCTCCAATATAATAGTTATATTTCTTGATTTTTCCAATAATTATTATATAACTCTATTGCTGTTTTTGGGCTATCTTCTCCTTCTGCATTTTTTACTGGTGCGAAGTCTTCTTCTCTTCTTCCACGTAGAATTGAAATATTATCAAAAAATGCAAAACCATCAAATATAAAGGTTTCATATTTATATGAATTTGGTACTTCTGAATTTATTATATTACCACTTTCATCCATATATTTTGTTTTTTTATAAGCACTATGATAAGGCAAGTCATTTTTACTAATTTTTTCTAATGCATCTATGCTATATAAGTTACACATTATATGTGATTCTCCAAATAATAGTTCTCCATCTTCGTCTATTTCTTTTGCCATTTCTTTTGGAAGTTCTGTATATTCTATTACTGCTGGTTTATTTCCCTTTTTACAAAATACTCCTACAGGTTCTTCTGGGTTCCTCTTTACTACTGATTTTGAACCAATTTCGTTTCCTTCACAGATTGTAAGTCCTAATAATACTGGATCTATCATATTAAGAAGTACATTATCTACTGAACCTATAAATATCCACTTGATATTATTTTTCTTCATATCATCTAATATGCCATTATTTTTTATTGATTTATATATACATCCATTCCCATCTGCTGCAACTTTGATGTCTAGTTTCTCATCTATTAATAATTTTCCGTTATTATCTAATATTGGTAAATTTCCTTGTTTAAAAAATTTTACTTTATCTGATGGATATCCAAAATAATCATGTTCTTTAAAGAATTCCATGGTTTTGTCATTATTCTCTGTGCTTGTCATTATATACCAATTTATTGTTACTCCATATTTTTTATTTGCCCTTTTTATTCCATCAGCTAATATTTCAAATAAATATTTTGGTTTTGGAGATATATTTAATAGAAAAGTTCCCTTAGGTCCATTATGTCCTAATCTTGTTCCTTGTCCGCCTGCCATAGTAACTACAGCATATTTACCATTTTTTATTATTTCTTCACCCTTTAGTTTATATGTATTAAATTCTTCTTTTCTGATTTTATATTTATCAACAAAATTTATATGTTCTATTATTACTCCTTCAATTGCTTTTTTATTATCTCTTGCACTAATACTATATAAATTATTTAATTGTTCAAAATCTATATTAACGATTTCTTTTATTAGTTTTTCTTTTTGTCTATTATCTGCATTTTTAATATATTGCAGTAAATGCTCTTGATTATTATTTTTTAGTATATCTATGTAAGTTTCCATCTTTGTACGCCCTTTCTAATATCCCTATGATATTTTATCATATTTATACTATAATATGCAAACTATTTTTTTTAGTTAATAATTTAACTTTTTTTACATATTTGTCATAAGTCCCAAAATACTTAATATACTTTAATAAAGTTTTGAACAAATCTTCTTAGGAGGTAAAAATGGAGGACAATTTAAAATTATATCAAGATATATCTAGTCGTACAGATGGAGATATTTATATAGGAGTAGTGGGACCTGTAAGAACTGGAAAATCAACTTTTATTAAGAATTTTATGGACTTACTTGTTATACCTAATATAGATAACTCTTACAAAAGAGAAAGAGCTATGGATGAGCTGCCACAAAGTGCTTCTGGTAGAACTATAATGACTACAGAACCTAAATTTATTCCAAATGAAGCTGCACAAATTACACTTGATGGAAATGTTACTTTTAAAGCTAGACTTGTTGATTGTGTTGGATATTTGGTTAATAATGCTATTGGATATTTAGAAGATGACATCCCTAGAATGGTTAAAACACCATGGTCTGATGAGGAAATGCCTTTTGGCGACGCTGCTGAAATTGGAACTAAAAAAGTAATACAAGATCATTCAACAATAGGTGTTTTAGTTACTACTGATGGTAGTTTCTCTGGAATTGCGAGAGATGATTACATATTAGCTGAAGAAAGAGTCGTTAAGGAATTAAAGGAATTAAATAAGCCTTTTGTTATTGTTCTTAATACTACTTCTCCTTATTCAGATTATTCTAGAGAACTTGCTGATTCTTTAGAAGAAAAGTATGGTTCACCTGTGATTCCAACTGATTGCTCTAATCTTTCTCTTTATGATATTAATGAAATTTTTAGTAAAGTTCTATATGAATTTCCTATTGAAAGAATTAATATTTCTTATCCTAAATGGATTGATGGTTTAGAAGAAGATCATTGGCTTAAACAAGAATTAAATCTTGAAATTAAACAAACATTTTCAAATGTTTCTATAATTAAACAAGCTAACTTTGCTGTATCTAACCTTCAAAGCACTGAAATTATTAATTCTACTACTATTAATGAAATTAATCTCGGAAATGGTAATGTAACTATTTCAATTAATGTAAAAGAAGAATTATTTTATAAAATACTTACAGAAGTTTCTGGCGAAAATATTAATAATGAATTCGATTTATTCTCTGCATTTTATAGCTTTGCTAAAATCAAGAATGAATATAGTAGAATTGCTCCAGCTTTAGAGGAAGTTAAAAGAAAAGGATATGGTATTATAACACCTTCTATGGATGATTTAATCTTAGATGAACCTGAAATGGTAAAACAAGGCTCTAAGTACGGTATAAAACTACGTGCAAAAGCCCCAAGTGTTCACATGATTATGACAAATGTTGAGACAGAAGTATCTCCAATTGTTGGAAGCGAAAAGCAATCTGAAGAACTTGTTAAGTATCTTTTAGAAGAATTTGAAAGTGATCCTAAGAAAATATGGGAATCTAATATTTTTGGAAAAAGTTTACATGAACTTGTAAATGAAGGATTACAGAATAAATTAGAAAAAATGCCTGAAGATGCACAAATGAAACTTCAAGAAACTCTAGAACGAATTGTAAATGAAGGTGGTGGAGGATTAATCTGCATTATATTATAATAACAAAGCGAACCCATTATAATTTTAATAAGAAGTCCGACAATAATATTACTTTTGAAAGTGAATTAAGGTGGGGACCAGCAAATTAGAGCTTGCTAGTAGATTACAATATGTATTATATATTTTATCAGTAAGATGCTTGCAAGCTCTTATGTAGCTGGGGGGGGGGAACTGAAAAAGTAATATTATTGTTGGACTTATAAAAATAGGAAAGTAATACTTTCCTATTTTACTCTATTATTTTTATATTTCTTATATGGCAATTGAATTCATCATCTTTCACTAATATCTTTAGGTTTTCTTCTTTTACATTTTCTATTTTTGGATTTTTCAATAATACTTCTGTAGAAGTATCCATTCCTAAAGGTAATGTTTGATTATTATTTTCAAAAAGAACTATATTACTAATATATAATAAATGTGATGATTCTTTTAAGTTAATTTTATGTATTTCTATGTCTTTATCAGTTTTTTCAAATATTTTTTCAGGATCTATATTTCCTATAACATATTCTTCTTTTTTGTTATATTTTTCTATATATACTACTAAATCTGTAATTGCTGTAATTTTATTATATGCTTCTGATAATAATTTCTTATAATACTTTAGTCTCTCTTTAAATTCATCTAATGTAGTAGCACTATTAATTTTAAGTATTCTTATCGCTTCTCTTGTAGATTCTCTATGCTCTCTATTATTTAATGTTTTAGTTTTACTATAATCATCTAGTAAGTAGTCTAGTGAATTGTTTTTCATTTGCTTTTTTAAATTGTTCAAGTTTTTTTCTAATATATTATCTTCGCCAATATTATTAATTATTTCTAAATATTCTTTTGCTATGTATACAGCTTCACATTCATTTATTGATAATTTTTGCCTTTGCGCAGCATCTGCCTTTGCTCCTATTATTTCTAGATCCTGTTTCATATCAAAAGTTAATTTTATTTTATTTGGTATGCTATCTCCTACATCTAATGATAAAATGTTATCTTTATTAGTAAACTTCCAAAATTCAAATATACTCTTTTTATGTTCTTCAATTTCTGCTATATACTCACTTGCATTTTTTATCTTTCTTGATAAGTTTTCTTTTTTTAATTCTAAGGATTTTATATCTGCTCTTAAATCTCGTGCCTTATTTTCTATATTGGTTACTTTTATAGTAGTATTTACAAGTTCTTTTATTGTATATGATCCTGATGTTTCTACTTCAATATCTTTACATTTATCTACTATATTAATTTCTTCAATGTTTGGTGTAACAAATTTTTTACTTTTAAAATAGTAAGATATTTTTTTAAAAAAACTTTTTTTACATTGCATAAACATTGCAATTTGCTTTTCTTGCATAACATATACTTCATTTTGCTTTTTTACATATTCTTTTAGTTCTTTTATTTTTTTCTCATTTTTTTCAATTTCTTGTTCTAGTTCTATTTCTTTTATCTTTTTAAATTCTGTTTGCTCATCTATAAATTCAGACAAATTATCTAAATTTACTATTTTGTTTTCATAATTGAGTTCTAATTCTCCTAAATCATTTATTGTTGGTGTAAAAGTATATTTATAATTAGTTTCTGTTGTTAAAATAAATAATGCTTTTAAAAATGTATACAATCTTTTTGCACTTTCTTTTGTAGAATATACATTTCTATAATTAGTTTCAAATATACCTTTTACTTTTGTTTTTCCTGTAATATATAACTTTTCTTTGCAAACTTCATAAATATTAGGCCATTCATTTGTGAACAACCATATATAATTTTCTATATCATTAATTTCTGATGAAGATAAAAGTATTTCATTATAATCTTTTTTACTTATTGGAACAAATATTTTTGTATCTTCTTTCTCTAGCTTTTTCTTTATAATGTAGAAAAGTACTGATGTTTCTCCCTCATTTGCTGGAAATAGCATAAAATATTTTTTATCTTCTTCTGAGTAATATATTTGCCATAAATAATTTTTATCATATCTTATAAAATATGGTAAATTTTGGGTAAATTTTTCTTGTAATTTTTCTAATTTTTTTATTTCAGATACTGATGCTGAATCCAGTACATCTAAAAAAATATTATGAATTTTACGATCTTCTGTTTTTAGATATTCCGAAAGTGGTTTTGCCATTTTATATCTTTCTTTTAGTTCTGCTGTTCTATCTAAAGGTGTAATCAGTATTTCTAAGTCATGAACTGAAATATAATCATATACTTTATAAGTTTTTGGATTATTATAGCCACTAAAATGAATTGGATTTTCTTTTATTTTTGATAATTTATTAATGTCAAGTCCTATATATTCTAGTACATCATTTTTCATTTTATTTCTCATTTCCCATATAAAAATATTTAGGTTTTATGGTTTACCTATAACCTTTCCTTCTTTCAAATTTTTGCATAACTTCTTCCATAGTATATTTTTTTGTTTCTTCTTTTCCATATCTAAAAACACTAACCTGATTATTATTATATTCTTTTCTACTAATTACTACAATATATGGTGTGCAAATTTTTTTTGCTTTTTGTATTCTATTTTCTATGCTTTCACCTGCTATATCTATTTCTACTCTTACACCTCTTTGTCTTAGTTTATTTTTCATTTCTTCTGCATACTCTAAATATTCATCATATTCTATGATAATAGTACATTGTATTGGGGCAATCCATGTTGGAAAATTTCCTTTATATTTTTCTATTAATATAGAAAGCATACTTTCATAACTACCTATGTCTTGTCTATGTATATAAACTGGAAATTGCTCTAATCCATCTTTATCAATATATTTTAAATCAAATCTATGAATAATTTCAAAATCTATTTCTATTTTGGCAAGTAGTTTTTTGTTATAGTATATCCCAATACTTGGTCCATATATTTTAGCATCATTTGCTTCTAAATATGGTATCTTTTTGTCATCTAATACTTTTTTCATTAGCTTTATGGCATTATCCCATTCTTTTATTGTCCCTATATATTCTTCTTTATTATTTGTGTCCCAATTAGATATTCTAAATTCCACATTTAGTCCTAATTTATCCATAAATATTTGTTCTAATTCAACTGACTCTTTTAGCATTTCTTCTAATTGTTCTGGTAATAAAAATATACTTGCATCTGAAAATGTACATTGTCTTATACAATTTAGTCCATCTATTTCATCACTTGATTCATCTCTAAATACCGATGATGTTTCACTATATTTTATTGGCATTTCTTTATAATTATATTGTTTTTGTTTAAATATACTACAATGAAATGGTCTTGCATAAGGTCTTAATACAATTGTATCTTCATTTTCTTCATTTCCTATTTTAAAAATCTCTTTTTTCTTTATTTTCCACCTGTCTTCTATCATATATATTTCTGCTCTTGAAACACTAGGTGTCTTTACTGTCATATATCCTCTTTTTTCTTCCTCTTCTTCTATCATTTGCTCAAGTAATTTAATCATTTTTGAACCATTTGGTAAAATAGTGGGAAAACCTTTTCCTATATAATCTATATTCGTATATATTTCTAGTTCTTTACCAATTTCACTATATTCCATTTTACTTTCCTTTCATTCGTATAATATTATATCATTAACAAATTTACCATTACTAGACTTTTTGTAAATTTTTTATATTAAGTTAAAATAGTAATATATAATTTAGTATAATAACCAATTATTGACATATTAAGCAATCTATGTTAATATAATATTAATGAATAGAGAATAATACTTTGTATCTTATTCCCGCTATTCACAAAGTTTTACAAGATGTTTTTCATATATGTAAAAGAAGGACAAAAAATACTAGTGAATGCAATCACTAGTATTTTTATATTATTGAAAATTTTTTTAACTTTCTATAATATAAAAAATGACCCCGCATCTCTGCGGGTTATGTACTAATCTAACATCTTTAAGATGTATGCAATTACGATTAATGCAATAAGTTTTACAAGATTTCTCATGTATGCTTTCCTCCTTTCTTACAAAATTTGGAAGAAGGACAAGCACATTATATAATAAATTTTAACATCTTACAATATAATTACCAATTATTTACATATATTCTTTTATTTCTTCTTGTATTTTATTAGTAAAATCATCTACAGAAATTTGTCCTAAATCTCCATCATTTCTTGATCTTACTGCAACTGCTCTATTTTCTATTTCTTTATCTCCTATTACTAACATATATGGTACTTTAGATAATTGAGCTTCACGTATTTTATATCCAATTTTTTCACTTCTATCATCTACTTCTACTCTTATACCAATACTTTGTAATTTTTCTTGTATTTCGTTTGCATATTCTAAATGTTTATCTGATATTGGTAATATTTTTACTTGAAGTGGTGCAAGCCATAGAGGAAATGCTCCTTTTGTTTCTTCTATTAAAAATGCCATGAATCTATCTGAACTTCCTAATATTGCTCTATGAATTACTACAGGTCTATGCGCTTTTCCATCTTCTCCAATATATTCTAGTTCAAATTTTTCTGGTAATAGGAAATCTAGTTGACATGTTGAAACAGTTACATCATGCCCTATTACTGACTTTATTTGTACATCTAGCTTTGGCCCATAAAATGCTGCTTCTCCCTCTGCTTCATAAAAATCTAGTTTTAGTTCTGTTAAGATTTCTCTTAATTCACTTTCGGCCTTTTCCCACATTTCATCATCATCAAAATATTTGTGTTTATCATTTTTATCCCTTAAAGATAGTCTAAATTCATATTTGTCAAATCCAAAATCTTTATATACAGAAAGTATTAGTTCAACTACTTTTGCGACTTCTTCTTTTATTTGATCTGGTCTTACAAATAAATGAGCATCATTTTGACACATTTGGCGAACTCTTTCTAATCCGCATACTGCTCCACTATCTTCATATCTAAAATCATGTGCTAATTCGCCTATTCTTATTGGTAAATCTTTATATGAATGCATTTTATTTTTATATATTAACATATGATGTGGGCAATTCATTGGTCTTAACACTAATTCTTCATTATCCATTTTCATTACTGGAAACATATCTTCTTTATAATGGTCCCAATGTCCTGATGTTTTATATAAATCAACATTTGCAAGTGATGGTGTATAAACATGTTTATATCCCATTCTTATTTCTTTATCTTGTATATATCTTTCTAATGTTCTTCTTACTGTTGCACCATTTGGCAAATACATAGGTAATCCAGATCCAACTAATTTATGTGTCATAAATAACTCTAGTTCTTTGCCTATTCTCCTATGGTCTCTTTTCTTTGCTTCTTCTAACATATTTAAATGTTCTTCTAATTGGCTTGCTTTTGGAAAAGATATACCATAAAGTCTTTGTAGCATTTTATTTTTTTCATCACCTCTCCAATATGCTCCTGAGTTGCTTAATATTTTTACTGATTTAACTTTTCCTGTACTCATTAAATGTGGTCCTGCACAAAGATCTGTAAATTCTCCTTGTTTATAAAAAGATATTTTTTCTCCTTCTGGTAAATCATTTATTAATTCTTGCTTATATGGTTGATCCTTCATAAGCTCTAAAGCTTCTTTTTTTGGTAGAGAAAATTTTTCAATTGCTAAGTCTTCTTTTATAATTTTTTTCATTTCTTCTTCTATTTTTTCTTTATCTTCTTCTGTAAAATTTTCTTCTACATCAAAGTCATAATAGAATCCTTCATCAATAGAAGGCCCTATTGCAAATTTAGTATTTGGAAATAACCTTTTTACAGCTTGTGCCATTATATGTGATGTTGTATGCCAATATGCCTTTTTACCTTCTATATCACTTTCAAATGTTAGTATTTCTACTTCTGCATCATTATTTAGTTCATATCTTAAATCTTGAACTTGACCATCAACTTTACCACAGGTTGCCATTCTTGCTAGTCCTTCACTAATTGATTTTGCTAAATCAATTATACTTGTTCCTTGCTCTATTTCTTTTATGGAGCCATCTTTTAATGTAATTTTAATCATATAAACCTTCCTTTCTATGTTATAGAATACAAAAACTCCAGAACATAATCAACTTATGCCCTGGGGTACTTATATAGCACGGTTCCACCCGGATATTTCACTCAATTGTAGGTTATAACGCACCAAACGTCTAGTTTATTCACTAGAGGCTTCAAGAGGTAGTTTTTCAAATATGTTTTCTTAAACAGGCTTACAGCCAATGACCTGTTCTCTCTTTTAAGTAACCTTTATTTTACTTTGTCTCTTACTTGCCTTTACATTTTTATTATACCACAAAAATGTAATATGTCAACCAAAATTTTATAAACGTTTAATTATTTAAATATATATTAGCTTTTTATTTTAAATGTTAGTATTCCACTTGAATATGGTGCTATATCATATTGCTGATAATATATAATTATATTACCATTTTCTAAGTAAAAGTTATTTACATTAAAATTTTCTGCTGTTAAACAACAATAATTATCAAAATATATATTATTACCATTTTCAATGTCTCTTGAAATTGTATCATTTATTTGTTTCAATATATTTGACACATAATTTAAATCTCTTGGAAACAGTTCTTGAAGTGTTATTTGTCTTCCCATTCTGAAATCCCAATTTTGTGATTGTCTATTAGTTAGTCCATGTGCTCCGCCTGTAAATTCATATTCATCTGTATACAAGCTTAATATATTATTTGTATTATATGTTACTGTAAAAGTATAATACAATTCAAATACCATTATTGGGTATCCATTTTTTTTATTGTATTCATATACTTCTTTCGCTTCTTCAAATAACTTTCCTTCTGCTCTATTTTTTAATTTAATAGCAATATTATAATTATATAAATTGAATTTTTTGCTAGATATTGTCCACATACTATTACTTACTTGTGGATATTCTATAGTGTATTTTAAAATAACTTCTCCCTTGTATTTTAATTCTTTCTTTAAAATTTTCTTTTCAATATTTGGCATAATTATCCTCCTAAAGTATTTTATTATATTGTTTTTTTAATTATTCCACATGCTATTTTTTGACCTGAATTTCCTGAAGGCTGACTTGTAAAATCGTCTGGCATATTATGAATTACAACTGCTCTTCCTATTACATCCTTTAATCTAAATCTATCTGTTAATACATTCATATATGCATATCCTTTATTTTCAAACAAAGGTGGTAAGTCCCCTGAATGATGTGGGTGTGTGCAATTATTTGGATTATAATGTGCCTTTGTATCTTTAAATTCGTCTTGAATATCTCCTGTGCATGATGTTCCTTCATGAATATGGAAACCAAATATTTTGCTATTACATTTTCCTATTTCACTTGGTAAATTATATATTTTAGCAGTTACTATTACTCCTCTGCTTGTTTGCCTAAAAGTTACTGTTCCTTTAATATTACGATATTTTTTTCCACCTCTAATTTCAGCCTTTGCCATTTCTATTAACATAAAAAATCCTCCTAATATATTATATTAGGAAGACTTTGAGGTTGTTATTTAATTTATATAAAATTTATTTATCTGTTGATCCAAAACCGCCTATTCTTTCGCCTTGTGCATTATCATTATCTGTTACTAAATATTTCATAAATATTGCTTGTCCTATTGCTTCACCTTTTTTTATCTCAACATCATGGTCAAAGAAGTTATAAAATGCAAACATAAAATGACCATCATTATCTGGATTTTCATAATAATCACTATCAATAATACCTACGCTATTTGCCATTATTAAACCTCTTTTTGCAGGGTTTGAACTTCTATTACATAACATATAGAATTCGTCTGGTTCGCAATATGCTTTTAGTCCTGTTTTTACAAGTGTTGGTTTCTGTCCTGGTTTAAATGCTGGTATAATTGTATCTTCTGCTGCTTGTATATCATAACCTGCTGAATTTTTTGTTTTTCTTACAGGTAAATTTATTCCTTTGTTTTCCCATCCTTTTGCTACTTCAAATCCTCTTTTTCTATCCATTTTTATTTCCTTTCTATGTTAAATCTAGCTTTATTTTAAAATATATTAAATTATATGTCAATTATAAGATAGAATTATTTTTATAAAATATATTTACTTTTTTAACTCTTTTTCTGCTATTTTGTAGTCTGGCATATATTTTGCTACCATCTCCCAAAATTTCTTAGAATGATTCATATATCTTAAGTGGCATAATTCATGTAATATAACATATTCTATTGCTTTTCTACTATACATCATTAAATTTTGGTTAATTGTTATTTTTTTGTTTGATGAGCAACTACCCCATACTGATTTTATTTTCTTAATTCTATATTCTTCTGGTGCTAATCCTACCATTATACTCATTTTCTCCATAGCAATTTCTACTTCTTTTTCGGCTACCATAAAATACATTTTGTCTATCATCTTTTTTATTTGTTCTGTGTTATCATTATCTGCATACCTTAATGGTAATATTACTACAATTTTTCCATTCTCAGCATTCAATATAGCATTATTTATATCTTTATAATATATATTCAAATAATAACTTTCTCCTAAAATTTGAAATCTTTCTCCATCTGCATAGGCTTTAACTTTTCTAGGTGAACTTTGATATTCTTCTAATTTTTGCATTATCCATTGTCTTTTACTTTCAACAACTTCTTGAATTTGGGAACTTGTTGCATACCATGGAGCTTTTATTAATACCTCTCCATTTTCAATAGAAATGTATAAATTTTTAACTCTTGCCTTACTAACTGTATATGCTATTGTTTTGTTTTCATATTTAATACTTTTCATTTTGTTCCCTCCTATTTTTTGTTCGCCTTTTTGTTCTTTGAACTTCTGTTCGATTTTTATTTTACTATTTTATTTTATGAATGTCAATATGTTTTTTAAAAAAATTTTTTTTATTTTAAAAGGCTATGTTCTTATTAAAATACATAGTTTTTTGATTATATTTTTTTATTTCTATACCTATACTTTTTACAATCTAATTATAATTTTCTTTTTTTATTCTTAAAATCTTGTAATTTACCATTTTTTTGTATTCACATATTTCTTTCATGTGTAAAAATCTCTTCGATATTAAATCTTTTGCAAATATTTACTTACACCTCTATTCTTTGATAACTTATGAACAAATAGTTCGTCCCCTTGTTCATTGATTAGTTACTTGACATAATGTGGTAATTGTGATATGATATAAGAGTATTAATAATAGAAGGAGGTGCTATATGACTGGTCGAGATATTCAAAATAAATTAATAGACAGCACTTTTTTTATTCCTAATGCATTAGCTTTTCGGGATGAAAAAAAGTTAATACTCGACAATTCAGATTTGGCATTGGAATTTTCGACTTTGTTTGCAGTTCTACTGCGAACTGAAGAAGCAGATTATACAGAGTATGATGGAGGCAAATTATTAAAAACTTATAATCTTGTTAATTCTACTCTGAGATCTAAGGGCCAAATCGCCAGCACAGATTTTTTATCAGATCCGCCGAATTTTTACATTTTGGTTCGGGAGAATACTTGCTTTATGTCTGAAACACCATTGGTGTTTATACCACCGTAAGGCAAAGGGGGATGCAATTTCACTTGCATCCTCACTTTTTAACTAATTTCTTTTTGATCGTTTTCTCTTGCAATTTTATAACGATCTGTATTTTGTTTTCTATTGGCCTCTTCTACATTTTTTAATACTCGTTGATATTCCATTAATTCTAATTCAGATATTTTTTTATTTTTTTCTTCTGGTGTTAGTCCAGGATCTTTCATAATATTATCAATTACAGCTTGACTAACATTATATACATTATACAATTTATCTTTACTATTGTTTATTGTTCCATTACCTTTTAAAATTTGCATAACTGTTAAGTCTCTTTTGGCTTCTGATGGTCTAAGTTCTAACGTTCCTGCAGCATAATGAACAATTTTACTTGGTGCTTGTCCTTGATTCATTTGCATTATTTCATCATATACATCTATTATTCCACTTTGCTGATATCTACGAAAAGATTTCTCTGCTTCATCAAATTCCTCTTCTTTGATTTCGTATTCCTCAAGTACTCTTTTTTTATCTTTTACTTTTTCATCTACTTGCTCGAGTGCAATATATAAAGCAAAGTTTTCTACTACTGAAACTGCTTCTAAATCTGCAGGTTTTATTCTTTTATCATTCTGTGTTTCATATATAATATCACTAACTATATTTCTGCCTTTTTGTGTCCTTATATCTCGCAAATCTACATTTGGGTCTTTTTGTTTAACTTGTTCTACTTTAGCACTAAATTTTTGAAATCTTGTTTCCAAATCTTTTCTATCATTTACATCAAATCCACTTCTTTTATATAAACTAGATAACTTAAAAATATTTATTTTACCAAATATACTTGCACTTCCATATTCCTCATATATTTGTAATTCTGATAGATAGTTTTTATATTTATCATATGATCTTAAGACTTCATTATCTGTAATCTTGTCTCTAGCATTTTTTATTTTCTTCATATTTATCACATCCTTTATGATTTTGTGTACTTTATTATTTTATCTTTTTTTGGTTGTTTTATTCTATATATCCTACATATGGCAAATTTCTGTATTTTTCATTATAATCTAAACCATATCCTATAACGAACTTGTCCTCTATTTCAAAGCCTACATAGTCTGCATTTATATTAATAACTCTTCTTGATGGTTTTGATAACATTGAAACTGTTTTTATGCTATTAGGTTCTTTTTTATTTAAATATTTTAATAAATAGTCTAGTGTCCTACCTGTGTCAACAATGTCTTCAACAATAATTACATCTTTGCCTTTAATAGAATTACGTACATCTTTATTAATTTGTACATTTCCTGTACTTTCAGTTCCTTCATAACTTGTAATTTCCATAAAATCTAAATATGTATTACTTTTTATATTTTTTGCAAGTTCTGTCATAAACATTATAGAGCCTTTTAATATTCCTATTAATACTATATCTTTGCCTTTATAGTCATTCTCGATTTGTTTCGCTAATTCTTTTATCCTTTTTGAAAGATTTTCTTCATCTATTAATATTTTTATCATTTTTCTCCTTAATATTACAATTTTATTAGTATTTTATAGATAATATAATATTAGTGTCAAGTATTTAGTAATAATTTTATTTAATTTTTGAATATATATTTTTAGCAATTTTGTTTTATTTGCTCTTCATCTAGTTCTTTATTATATATTTTGTTTTTTGTCAATTCATTTTTCATTTTTCTGTATACATCATTTTTTAGTTTTTCAATATTACATTTACTAATTTCTTTCTTTGGATATTCTGGTTCTAATATTTTTAAAGTTATGTATGACTTTTTCTTTATCATTTTCATTATTCCATCAGGCTCCCTATATGTAAATAATATTGGAACAATTGGAACTTGGTTATTTGCAGAAAGGTTAAATGCTCCATTTTTAAATTTTCTAAGTCCGTCATAGTATGGTATTAAATGCCCCTCTGGATATATTCCAATTACTTCTCCACCCTTCAATAATTTCTTTACTGTATTTATTATTTTCTTTTTGCCATTTATATTTTTAGGAATTGGTATTCCTCTTAAAAGCATAACTATGTACTTTATAATTGGTATTTCTAAATTAGATTGCAATGTTAAGAAATATGGAACACGTGGAAATATGGAGATTGCTATCATTGCACAATCTATTGTGTTAATATGGTTTGCAACTACTATATATTCATCTCCCACTTTTTCTAAATTTTCCCTGCCTTCTATTCTTAATCCTAACAATAATTTAGTTATTAAAAATAGAATTGGATATGCAATTAAGTATAATAAACTACTTAGAATTTTATAAATTATTCCATTATGTAGCAAGTCATTATTATTTTCTTTTTTCATAATCCTCTATCTCTTCTTTAAACATTTTTTCCATAAGTTTTATGCTATTTTCAATTTTAAATTGATTTGCAAATTCTGCATATTTTTTTCTCATTTCTTCTAAATGTTCTTTATTATCTAAAAAATAGTCTATTTTTTTTGCTAAATTTTTGCTATTTCCATGTTCAAATAAACTTTCTTCATTTATTGCAAATTGTACTGTTGCTGATTGATTACTATTTGATATTATAGGCACATTTCCGCAAGATATCGCTTCTAAACAAGATATTGCTTCTATCTCTGCATCTGCACTATGCACATATAAATCAGTATATGATAATAAATTGATTAGCTCTTCTTTTGTATAAAATTGCATTATTGGTTCATTTTTTAGTATTTTAGATTGTTCTTTATATTTATCAAAACACTGACCCTTACCTGCCAAAACTAATTGTATTTTATCTGCATATTTTGATTTTGATATTGCATCTATTAAAATGTCTTGTCTTTTTTCTGGTGAATACCTTCCGACCATTGTTATAATTATTTTATCTTTTAATTCGTCTGGTTTTTCCTTCCTATTAAATTTAAACTCTTCATCTACTCCATTTGATATTACATGCATTTTTGCTTTATACCCATGTTTTTCTAATTGATTAGCTATAAATTTACTTGGACAATGAATATGTCTAAATTTATTATAAAAATTTTTAAAATATGCATATATTGTATCATTTAGGACTTGTTTTGTTCCTAATCCAACAGCATATGTTATATTTTCTGGTTGTACATGAAATGCTGTAGTATGTGGTATTTTCATTTCTTCTGCTATTTTTATGCCTTTATGTGCAAGTCTAAATGGCATGTAAAAATGTATTATATCTTGTCCTTCAAATACTTTTCTCATTATTTCTTCATCAGGTTTTGCAAATACCATTTCATTTGCCTTAAAATATTTGTCTATAACTCTTGGAAATTTATATGTTTTTAATGTATATTTATTTTCTGAATTAATTCCTGTGCTAAGTACTTGTACTTCATTACCATTTTTTCTTAACCCATCTACAAATCTTTTGGCAGATATTGTTGTTCCATTACTTAAATTATCATATTGATCAATTACTATTAAAATTCTCATTTGCTTTCTATTTCTCCAATTAAATCATATTCTTTAATACCAGTAATCTTGCATTCTGCAAAATTATTTGTATTAACTTTTCCTTTTATATATACAACTCCATCTATATCTGGTACATCCATATATGTTCTTCCAATTCCTTGTTCCTCTACTAAAACTTTTAGTGTTTTTCCTAAATGTTTTTTCATATTGTTTTTAGATATTTCTTGTTGCAACTTCATAATTTTATTGTATCTTTTCTTTTTAGTCATTGGATGAATTTGCTCTTTCATATTATATGCTGCTGTGCCTTCTTCCTTTGAATATGTAAAACATCCTAATTTATCTAGTTTTGCCCAATCAATAAAATTATATAATTCTTCAAAATCTTTTTCTGTTTCTCCTGGAAATCCTACCATAACTGTACTTCTTATTATAACTTCTGGTATCTCTTTTCTTAACTTAGTAATTAATTTTTTAATAGTTTCGCCAGTACTTTTTCTATTCATTTTCTTAAGTACATTATTTGATATATGTTGTATTGGTATATCAAAATATTTGCATATTTTATTATTATCTCTTACTTCTTTTATTAATTCATCTGTTATTGTTTCTGGATATGCATATAAAAATCTAATCCATTCGATTCCTTCTATCTCACTTAACTTATGTAAAAGAGTGTGTAACATTGGCTTTCCATAAATATCTATACCATATTTAGTAGTGTCTTGAGCAATAACTATAATTTCTTTAATTCCTGATTCTGCAAGTATTTTTGCTTCTTCTATAATATCCTCTATTTTTCTGCTTGTATATCTACCTCTAATATATGGAATTGCACAAAATGTACAAAAATTATTGCATCCTTCTGCAATTCTTAAATATGCAAAGTTTTTTCCTGTTGTTATTACTCTATCTAAGAATTCCAATTTTCCATTGTCTATCTCTATTATTTCGCCTATTTTATTGCATATTTCTGAATATTCACTAAATTTAACAAATAAATCTACTTCTGGAATTGCTTTTATTAATTCTTCTTTATACCTTTCTACTAAGCATCCTGTAACAATCAGATATTTACAATTTTGTTTTTTATATTCTGCCATCTCTAATATTGTGTTAATAGCTTCTTCTTTTGCTGTTTCAATAAATCCACATGTGTTTATTAGTATAATTTCTGCATCTTCTGGATCATTTACAATTGTATAATTATTTTTTTTGAATAGTCCTATCATCATTTCTGTGTCAACAAGATTTTTGCTACACCCCAATGAAACGAATCCTATTTTCATATTAGTTACTCCCTTATTTCTTAATTATTGAATTAAGTCTATCTATTGCTTTAATTAATTTATCATATGTCTTTTTATCTATATTACTTTCTTCTGTTCCATAGCTTACTATTTCTTGCTTCATATCTAGTAATTTGTATCTATTTATTTTTTGATTACTTCCATAATCATTCATATAAATAGGAATGTAATCTACTTTATATAATGATACTTCATTTTGTTCTACATCATAATACAATTGTATATTTAATATTAATTCCAAATTAGAATTTTCACTTTCAAAGTCTGAAGTATAGTCTCCTAACGAATATGCAACTAGACAATCTTTTCCTTCATTATTTTGTATGATTTCCATTGGTTGAACTGCTGATGGATGTGCTCCAATTATTAAGTCTGCTCCATTTTCTACTAAAAATTTTGCTTGTTCTTTTTGTGTATTATTAGGATTATTTGTATTTACACTTCCCCAATGCATAAGTACTACTGACACATCTGCATTTTCTTCTGCATACTCTAGATCCTTTTTTACTAATTCTTCATTGTATATGTTTATACCTTCTTTTTTATTATCATAGGTATATGTTAAAAATGCTATTTTTACTCCTTTTTTTTCATCTATTTTTACTCTATCTTTTGGTTCGTCAGAATATATACCAATTGTACTTAATCCTATTGATTCTAAGTATTCTTTTGTGTTATTTAGTCCATCTTTTCCATTATCTAATGCATGATTATGTGCAAGTGTTACTAGATCTATTCCTGATTCTTTAATTGCATTTGCAAATACTTTACTATCTTCTGTTATATTAGTTTCATATGTTCCTACTACTATGTCTGAGTCTTTCATATATTTTGAAATATCTGAGAATATATTTGTATATAATCCTTCTTCATTTTTTCCATAATTTTTTAGATTATTCCCTAGTAAAATATCTCCTATTGCTGATATCCTTATAATAGAGTTTGATTTATAATTGCTAAGCTCATTTAAGTCAGCTTGTACTGATGTATAAACATCTTCTATATGTTTGCTAATTCTTTGTTGTTCTTCTGCAATTTTTTTGGCCTCATTTATATGAATTACAGAACCAATTAATACACATATAATAATAACTGATAAAAGAATACTTGATATTATTATAAAATTTTTATTACTTATTGTATCTAATATTAAATTTGATTTTCTAGTTTTCCTTCTTCTCCTATTAGCCATTTTTATCTAATACCTCTTTTATTTAATATATATTTTATCTTTTGCTTTTGTATATGAATTATACAATAAAGTTAAATTTTTTACAATAAATCACAAATAAAATTACAACATGAAAGGAAATATTTATATAATATCTCTTTTCATGTTGTATAATTTTTATTATATTCAAAATAAATTACTTTAAACATCCTTAAATAGTTATTATAAATATAAAGTGACTCTCATTCCAATGAAGTCCCCATAACCATTCTCATTAGCATAATTTCGACTTCCTGCTGGATGATCTAAGGTAATACTACTATAATTACCTCCTCCAAAAACACCTGAATAACTAACATTAGTAGAAATCTCTGTTCTCCATTCGCTTACATTTCCTCCCATATCGTATATATTTTTTATACCATAATATCCTGTAATTTCTATTTTTCCTGTTCCATTATTATCTCCCTCACTATTTACTGCATATGCTCCCCCTATAAACTGTAGTGCTGTATCCCATGCATAACTACTACACAATTTGCTTTTTCCTATATACATTCTTTCTGCTATTGTTTTTGCTTCATTTCTTGTTATATAATTATACACATTCAATTCCGATTTTATTTTTCCTGGTGCTGTTATTTCTATATGATCTGTTCGTTTTATATCACATCCTACTTCATATCTGCCTATATAATATCCTCCATATCTTTCTATACTTGTTTTTTCTTCTTCTTGCATTGCTTCATGAAAATAATATGACTCTAAATCTGCTCTTTGTATCTTATAACTCCCATCTGCATCTTTTTCATTTAATTTTGTTTGTCTACACACCCAATTATCTCTTGTAAATGCATATCTATCATATTTTAATGTTTTATTTGATCCATCTAAAGTACATGGTATCCATACAAATTGATTTCCTACTGTATCACTATTATTTGCACTTACATCTTCTATTACTATTCCTTCATTTACTGTGGCTTCTGGATTAATAACTTTAAATCCTGCTGGTACTACTACTCTATTTCCACTTTTATCTGTTGTTTCTGTATCTGTTTTCTCTTGTCCTGTTATTTCTCCTATTGGCTTTTTATTTCCTACTCCATTTCCATCTAAACCTAAATTCTTTAATGTTTCATCATAAATATTGGCAAAACTTTGCATTTCACTTGCTTCATTTGTCTCTGCTTCTCTCCATGTATTTGCTGCATTTTTGCTTCTTTCAAATAATCCATTATTTCCTACTGTTAAACTTATTGCTACTCCTGCCAATATTAATAATACGATTATTGTTACAACTAATGCTATTAATGTTATCCCTTTAGAATACCATTGGTCCCACTACAACCGTTTTTTATATAATTTACATCTCTTAGCATTTAATTTATCCTCCTTTGTTCTTGCGTTCTATTTTACTTGCTTTTTTATATTTATACCATAACATTTTTTATTTTGCAATTATTCTTAATTTCTTATTTTGAATTTTCTTTTATTATTATTTCTATTATTTAATTTATTATTCTTTTGCTAAATATTGTTTTGTTGGGTAACTTATTGTCTCCCCTACAGCACTTTTTATTAAAATTTTATGAGTTTTACGCAATTTTCTATGATTTTATTTTTGAAGTTTTTACAACACTATATTTTATTTTTGCAATTTATCTATTTTTATATTTGGGATAAATTCTCCATCCCCATGTTCCTAAAAAGCCGCTTATTAAATTATTTTCTAATTCAATAAACGACTTTTTTACAAAACAACTAAAATATTATATTTATTTATAGAGCTTATTCAGAAAATTTATTTCTTTTTATCTGAAAGAAAATTGTTACAGCAGTATTTCGTCATAGCATGTAGTTCCTTCTATATACCTTGTATTTTCTAAATAATATCCTAATTCATCATCTAAATACCTCCACTTACTGACACTGTCTGCTGTCAGGCTCTGATCGTAGGGGTTATAATCAAAATTAGGCTCCACAATGTGTGGTTTTTTAGGTATGATAGATTCTAAATTGAGCCGAACTGTTTCCATGTTCTTATCTCCTTTCTTTTGCTCATAATTCAACAGTTGCTTTCTTAATATTATCACAAATACATATATTTTTCAAGATTTCATATACATGACGATTATTTCTATAGATTTTATTTATTATTATTGGGATAAATTCTTCGTTCCCGTGGTTCAAATTCAAATTTTGTCTAATTTTGACTATCATTAGTCCTTGCTAATTTATATATTCTATTGTACAATATTGTTGATAAGGAATGGTATTAATATGAATAATAAATTATATGATGGACAAAGATTAAATGATTTTCGTGAATTGGTTAATTTATATAAGACTAAATACAAGGATCTTACTGCTTTTGAATATAAAGCTTCTCCTGAAGATTCTAAATATATTAGTGTTAAATATAGTAAGTTTGCAGAAGATATTGAAAATTTAGCTTGCAGTCTATTAGAACAAAAATGTAAAAAAGTTGCACTAATTTCAGACAACAGATATGAATGGTGTGTGAGTTATTTAGCTATTACTACTGCTGGTCTTATTGTTGTTCCTTTAGATAAATCTTTACCTGATAATGAACTTAAAAGCTTACTTGTAAGAAGTGATGCTGATACTGTAATTTTTAGTAAAAAATATTTGGATTCTATATTATTTTCTAACTGCAATACTAAAATTTGTATGGATAAAGTAGATGATAATGATAACATTCTTTATTACTATTCTTTAATTGGAAATGGTGCCAATTTAGACCATTCTGAATATAACAAAATTTCAATAGATAATAAAAGTTTAAGTATTATTCTTTTTACTTCTGGAACTACCAGTAAATCAAAAGCTGTTATGCTTTCTCAATATGCAATTTGTATGGATATGTATGCATTAAGTCAAATGATAGATATAACTACTGATGATAAATTTTTATCTTTTTTGCCTTTGCACCATACTTTTGAAAGTACTTGTACATTTTTATTTGGTACTTCTTGTGGTATTAAAGTAGCGTTTTGTGATGGATTAAAATATATTCAAAAGAATTTAGTTGAATACAAAGTTACTGGTTTTGTTTGTGTTCCTCTTATGTTAGAGGTTATGTATAAAAAAATATTGAAAACTATTAATGTTCAAAATAAAACGCTATTGGTTAATATAATGAGATTTTTGTTTAGATCTAGCAATATTAATACTAAGAGAAAAGTTTTTAAGTCTATAATAGATGGTTTTGGAGGTAAGCTAAAAACTATTATTTCTGGTGGTGCTCCTATAGATAAGGCTACTATTAAAGGATATAATGATTTTGGATTTGATGTTCATCAAGGATATGGTCTTACTGAGACTGCTCCTGTTATTGCTGGCGAAAATATTTTTAATAAAAGAATAGGTTCAGTTGGTTTCCCTTTACCTGGAATTGAAATAAAAGTAGATAATCCTGATTTAAATGGAATCGGCGAACTTATTGTAAAAACTCCTACAATTATGTTAGGATATGCTGATAATGAAATAGAAACAGATAAAGTAATAAAAGATGATTATTTTTATACTGGTGATTTAGGTTATATAGATAAGGATGGTTTTGTATTTATTACTGGTAGAAAAAAAGACATGATAGTTTTAAAAAATGGTAAGAAGATTTTTCCTGAAGAATTAGAAACTTTAATTAATAAGTTACCTTATGTTACTGAGAGTATGGTTTTTGGATCTTTAGATAATACTAAATCAGATAGAAATGTTGATATTAACCTTTGTGCAAAAATAATTTATGATAAAGATGAATTAATTAAAGTATTTCCTAAGATAAATGAAAATGAGTATCATAATATTATTTGGAATGATATTAAAAATAAAATAAATAAACAAATGCCAGCATATAAATATATCAGAAGTATTATTATTTCTACAGATCCTCTTATAAAAACTACTACTCAGAAGATTAAAAGAAATGAAGAAATTAAAAAGATGAAATAATTTTTAATAGAGGCGATTAATAATCGTCCTATAGTCGTTTATATTATATTTTATTTTTACAATTTATCTATATTTGGGATAAATTCTCCGTCCCTAATTCTTACAATTTACTCTCTTCCTAATATATGTTTTCTTGTTATTTCAAGTAATCCTAATTTTGTAAATTCCATTACTTGTACTTTTGATCTATCATTTTTTAAACATTCTATTATATATTTTCTTACATACTGTCTATCTTCTTCGTTTTCCATATCAATATAATCAATTATGATTATACCTCCCATGTCTCTTAATCTTATTTGTTTTGCAATTTCTTTACTTGCTTCTAAATTAACTTTAAGTACTGTTTTTTCCAATTCATTTTTTCCAGTGAATTTGCCTGAGTTTACATCTATTGCAGTTAATGCTTCTGTTTTGTCTATTGTTATAAATCCTCCACATTTAAGACATATTTTTCTATTTAAGTTTATTTTATTTGCATCAAACATTTCAAGGCAATTTGGTATTACTTCTATTTTATCTTTTATATTGCTATATTGTTTTAGAATACTTATATCATTTATATATATTTTTTCTAAATTATTTTGTGATAAGTCTGTAATTATTTTTCCTATAATTCCACCATTATCAAATATTTTTATTGGAGCTATATTTTTTTGTTTGCTTGCCTTTTTTTCTATTTCATTCCATATATGTATTAATTTTGTTATTTCTTCTTCTATTTCCGCTTCTTGTCTATTTTCTGCAACTGTTCTTATAATAGCACCATAATTCTTTGGTAACAATTTTTCTACAATATTTTTTAGTCTTTCTTTCTCTATTTTGTCCTCTATTTTTTGTGATACTGTAACAAAATTGCAAAATGGCATTAGTATTACTAAATTTCCATTGATTTTTATATCTTTAGTAACTCTAGGACCTTTTTGCTCGTTGCAATCTCTTTTTACTTGAACTAATATTTCATCTCCAGATTTTATTATTTTAGATATATCTATTTTTGATGTATCCTTATATATGTTACCTGTAATATTGCTTTCTTTTGGTAGTAAATCTTTTATATGTATTAAAGAGTTTTTATTTTCTCCAATGTCTATAAAAGCTGATTCCATTCCAGAAATAATATTTTTAACTTTTCCTAAATAAATATCTCCTTCTAGCCTTTTTTCTTGTTGGTTTTCTTCGTATATTTCTACTACTTCTCCGTCTTTTACTACCACAACTGTTATAATATTATTGCTTTTATTTATTAATATATTATACAAATTAATTTCCTCTCTAATTATATTTATTCATTGCACTATCTACATTATTTGTAATAACTTCTTCTATAGCTTTTGCAGCTTTTTGTATTGCTGGAACTAATTCATTATATTGATCATCATTTAATTTTTGTAACACATAAGGTATTAAAAGTTCTTTAAATTCTGGCATTCCTGTTCCAATTCTTATATGTGTAAAATTTTCTGTTCCTAAATGGCTTATTACAGATTTCATACCATTATGTGTTCCTGCTCCACCTTTTTTTCTGATTTTTACTTTTCCTACATCTAAATCTATGTCATCATATATAACTATTATATCTTCACTTTTTATTTTATAATAATTTGCCATTTTCTCAATACTTACACCACTTTCATTCATATATGTTTGTGGTTTTAAAAGTATTACCTTTTGTTTTTTTATTTCTCCTAATCCATATAACCCATCAAATCCACTTTTATTTACATTAATGTTATATTTTTCAGATAACATATTTACTGCATCAAATCCCATATTATGCCTTGTTCTGCTGTAATCTGGCTCTGGATTACCTAATCCTACTATTAAATACATGATTTCCTCCATTTATATCACATTGTTTTCACAGGATCTAATAAGTCTGTTCATTATTCCTAAACCTAATCCATCTCTCTTTGTCCCTTGAATAATAATTAGTTTGGCATTCTTTTTGTCTGCTTCTCTTAATGCAGAAAATATATTTTTAGCTATCTCATTAAGATTTTGTTTACTTCCTATATCTATATATTTATCTGTATTAATATATTTTATATCTTCACTAAATCCTATTACACACACATTTTCATTTTCTGATATTAGTTTATTTATTTTTTCTATTTGATTTTCTCCTTCTACTAACACACATTTTGTTTTTGGTGCGTAATGTTTATATTTCATTCCTGGACTTTCTACTTTTTCATTATTATCTACTGTTTTAAATAAATTATCACTTAAGGCTACTTTTCCTACTACTTTTTGTATATCTTCTTTTGTAACAAATCCTGGTCTTAGTATTGTAGGTACACCATTTATGACTTTTACTACTGTTGATTCTATTCCTATTTGACATTTTCCTCCATTTATAACACAGTCAACTTTATCTTTTAATTCTTCTAATACATCTTCTATACATGTTCCACTAGGTTTTCCTGATACATTTGCACTAGGTATTGCAAGTGGAATATTGCATTTGCTTATTAATTCATTAATTATTCTATTGCTTGGCATTCTAACACCTATTGTATTTCCTCCAGCTGATGCAGTATTACATATGACATTATTATTTTCTAAAATTATTGTAAAAGGACCTGGCATAAATGCTTCTATCAATTTTTTTTCTATTTCTGATATATTTTTAGTTAAACTTTTTATCATTTCTTTGCTTGAAACATGTGCAATTAGTGGATTATCTTGCTCTCTACCTTTTGCTATAAATATTTTTTTACATGCTTCATCTGAAAGAGCATTTGCTGCTATTCCATATACTGTTTCTGTTGGAACTAAAGCTATACCTCCTGATTTTATCATATCTGCTACTTTATTCATTTCTGTTTCATTTATTTCTTTTTTCCAATCAAAGTATTCCAATTTTATTACATCTCCTTCTTAAAGTATAGTATCTATCCTCCATACCTTATACTTCTATACTCTATTTTCATTAATATTTTCCATACTGGATCTTGTAATGGGTACATTCTATGTAAAGCATATAAATCTAATTCATTACTATGATTTATTTTATTATCTGTTAAGTTTTGTATTATTCCATTATCTTTTAAAAGTTTTGATCCTTCACTACTATATAGTCCATATGGATATGTAAATATTTTTGTCACACTATGACCTAATTCTTTTTCTATCTGTTTTAGTGATTCATTTACATCTAATAGCAAATCTTCTGGTTTATATCCATCATATTCATCATGTTTCATGCTATGAGAATATATTCCTACTACACTACTTTTGTCCATTTCTCTTGCTGCATCCCAATTATAATATCCATCTGTTCCTACATTATTATTTATAACAAAGCTTGTAATTGGAATATTATTTTCTTTTGCAAATGGGTATGCATATTTATACACTCCATTATATCCATCATCAAATGTTATAAGGAAACTCTTTTTGTACAATTCTTTTTCTCCCTTACTATATGCAATTAAGTCCTCATATGATATTGGTCTATATCCTAAACTAATCAGTCCATTTATTTGTTTTTTAAATTTATCAAGAGTAGTTTGCATATAGTCATATTCTACTTCATCTTCTGTCATAACAATATCATGATAAACAAATATAGGAATTTGTAAATTTTTTTCTCCTATTTTATACTGATTATTTATTGTTAATCTATCATAAATTATAAATCCTATTATTATTAAAAGAATTGTTATTATTATACCTATAAGTATTTTATTAATCTTTTTCATTATCTTTCCTCTCCATAATTTCGTCTAATATTTCTTGATTAGGCTTTTTACCTACATAAAAATAATTGTTTTCTTTAAATTTTGGATTAAATCTACATATTGTTTTATATTCGCAATAACTGCAAGGTGTCTTTTTTTCATTAATTATATAATATGGTTTTATATTAATCTGTCCTTCTAAAATCTCTTTAGATATTTGTTTAATTAATTTTATAGTATATTTTTGCAAGCTTTCAAATTCATCTTTTGTTACTGTTTTTGAATTTTTATAATTTATTTCTCCACTTGCATTTAATTCTACTGGTATTACTTCTGATTTTCCAGTTTCTAATTTATTATCCATTGCTTTTACTACATTTACATCAGCTAATACTAATCCATTCATTTTATAATTTTTTCTAATTATTTCTTCTACTTCTTCTTTTGTTAGCTGTTTATGACTATTTACAAGTTTTGGTTCAAGTAATGTAAAATATAGTGCTCCTGCTGGATTTACATCTTCATTTTGAACAATTGCATCTACATATGTTAAAAGTTGTAGTTGAAGTCCTGATATTACTTTATTTAATTCTATATCTTTTGTAGAAGATTTATAGTCAATTATTCTTATATATTTCCCATTAGGCAATTTTGCAATATCTATTCTATCTATTTTTCCAGTAATGGAAACTCTTTTTCCATTATCTAATTCCATTTCTATTGGTGGATAATCTTTATCTCCAAAACTGGCTTCTGTCTTCAGTACATCAAAATCACTATTTTTTAAACTTTGTATTATATATTTAACAGATATATAAATTACTTTTTTAAGTCTTCTAACTAGTATTCTATATTTAGCTGTTAATGTAAATATATGATTTCTAGGAAGTGAAAGTTTTTCTTCTATTATTTTATCTAAAATATCTTTTAGTTCGTTATCCTCTATTTCTTTAACATTTTCTACTTCTTTGAAAAATGTATCTATTACATCATGCATGAATGATCCTGTGTCTATTGGTTTTATATCCATTTTTTCTTTATCTGAAATTTTTAATGCGTATTTCAAGTAATATGAGAATGCACAAGTTTTATAGCTTTCTAGTTTAGATACTGAAGTATTGAGAGTATTTCCATATAATTTTTGTATATTTTCTTTATTTATATTTTCTGGAATATTTGTATAGTCTAATCCTTCTAATGCTTTATCTAATTTATATGACCAGTCCTCATTGTTTTTGTACCATCTATATACTTCATACAATTTTTCGTTCATATTATCTATATTTTCTAGTAAATTACTAAATGTTACTTGTTTTGTTAAAATGTTGTCATTTACATATTGTTTTTCAGTTATTTTTGGAAAAATCTTTTTTATTCTAGAAATCATTGTAGATTTTCTGAGTGCTTTATCGTCTACATTAGCTAATGAGTATGATATATATAGTTTTTCTTCTGATGTAGAAAATGTTTTATATATATTAAAGTTTTCTTCGTACATTTTTTGTATTGTGCCTTTTGCTATCTCCAAACCTTCTAATTTTAAAGTTTCTCTATCATTATCATTGAAAAATCCTTCACTGCTAGGTACACTTGGAAATGATCCATCATTTACCCCTATTATAAACATTGCTCTTATTTTATGTGTTTTACTTCTATTTACATCTCCTACTGTTACTTTATCATTTGTTTGTGGTATTTGTCCTATTTCTTTATTTGAAATCCCTGTTTTTAAAAGCCTAATGTATGTATCAAAAGAAATTTTTTCATCTTTGAATAAATTAGATATTTCATCTAAAACATCAATAACTACATTATAGCTTTCTATTTCTATATCTTTTTCCTCAGTATTTTTTTGTATAAAATTATATAAGTTTTCACTTATTTTATCTGCTGTTTTTACTCCTAAAAGACTTTGTTTCAATTCTAGTAAAGGCTCTATTATCTCTTTTTGTTCTTCAGTATAATTGTATCCTTCTTCATAGTCCCATGTTTTTTCATACCATTTTTTACCTCTAATTCTCCACTTTAAGCAATAATTTTCTAATTCATATATTTTTTCTATATTTACAATTCCAGTTTTTAAATAATTAAACACTGATTCATAAGTCCAGTTTTTTGCAAATATTTCTAAAATTGATAATACATATTTTATAAATATATCACTTGTAATATCTTTTTTTTCATCAATAAATAAGGGGATCTCATATTCACCAAAAATTGCTTTACACAAACTTGAATAGGAATCTAAATTTTTTGTAATAACTCCTATATCTTTATATCTATAATTATGTTCTCTTACCAATGTTACTATCTCTTTTGCTACATTTTCTATTTCTTCATATTGATTTTTTGCGATTGTTAAAGAGATGTTTTCCACATTTTTTTCATATGATGTGTATGGCATTCCAAATATATTTTTTTCTAAATGTTTAAGTTCTTCATTTTTAAATCTATAAGGTATATCTAAATAGATTTTATTCTCTATATTTCCTATACTTTTTAATGTTTGTATTGTTTGTTTATTATCATAAAAAATATCTGATTCTGGTTTTTTTATAGTTTCTAAGCTATCTGTACATACTGTAATATATACATCTTTTGCTATATTCAATATACTTTGTATAACCATATATTCTTGTTTTGTAAATCCTGCAAATTCGTCTATGTAAAATATACTGTTATCAAATAAATGACTTTTTTCTATATTTTCTGTAAGTAATGTAAGTAAATCGTTTTCATCTATATAATTATCTGGTATTTTCTCTTCAAACTTAGAATAAATTAAAAGCATGTCTTGCAATTTTAATTTTAAATAATTATCTTTTATATTTTCTATTTGATTTTGTAGCATTTGCACTGTAATACCATGTTTTTTAAATTCTGTTATTTCAGTTAATATTAATTCAATATTTTCCATGCTTTTGCCTAAAAAGTTAAGTTCTTTTTGGTATTCTTCTAGCAACTGTGAAATCATCATTGCTTTGTCTGATTGAAGCAAATTTTGAATGTTGCTTCCTATTACTTCTTTTATAACTCTGTATGCCATTCTTTGAAATGATATAACTTCTACTTTTGTTACTGCGCCTTCTTCTAATGTATCTAATAACTTTTTCTCAGCAGTAAAAGAAAACTGCTCAGGAGTAATAATATATGTCTTAGTGCATACATCTATTTCTGATTTTATTTTATTATATATATATTCACTTTTTCCTACTCCGCTTCTACCATATATAATGTTCAAAAGTCTATCTCCTTTAAAATACAGTTATTCTTTATTTTTACGGTAATATTGTATCATAATATAGCTTTTTTTACAACAAAAAAATGATTGATAGTTTTTATTTTCATATTTCTATCAATCACTTTTTATCTTACTCTATACTATTTAAAAAGAATAACTATTTACATCTGGTAAACCATCTGTTTTTTCCATTACTTTATCATAATGTAAAACCTTTATTTGATTATCTATGATATTAAAATTAAATCCCATAAATGTTCCGCTTATAGTTCCGTCTCCATTTGTAGCTTTAATGTTTCCTATATCTAAAGAATAAGTTTTTTCTTCTGGATCACTATAATAGTAATCTGCATAACCATAGCTAGCTTCTGTAGCATCTTGAGCAGTTATCTTATCTCCATTTATATATATGTTGTGTTCACTTGTTATAAATCTTCCTAATACATATGTTGTCTTTCTTAACTTCCAATATCCTTGTATTCCTTCTGTTACTTGTTCAGGAGTAAAGTATTTTCCATCATCAAAAGTTATGTTTTCATTTTCTGATTTATAAGGAATACTTAAATCTTCACTCACTATTATTTTTTCAGTGTCTAAATCCCAATTATAAACATCTGTTGATAATATACCTTGCCCATTACCGCTAAATTTAACTTTTTTAATTGTCGCTTCATTTTCTGTAAAAGTAATTTGACATAGAATAGTGTTATCTCCACCATTATAATATAAAACTTTATTATTAATTAAATCTGCTACTCCCTCTAGATTTAAAACTTTTCTTTTTAACATTTTTATTTTTTCTTTTGAATTTTCATATTCCTCAATCTCTTTATATATTGCTAAAGCATCTTCAAATTTTTCTTCTTGTTCAAGCTTATTGGCTTTTTCATATTTATAGCTTGGAGAGTTCAAATATTTTATTACTCCAACTGCTCCTGCAATAACTCCAATTATAACTACAATAGTTACTATGATTACAATTAACTTAGATTTTTTCTTTTTTTCTTCCATCTTTTATCTCCTTTTATATTTTTAAATTACTTCTATCATACTATAAAAATCAATATATGCAATCATATTTATGTTACTTTTTGATTGCCTATTTATATTATTTAATTATTTACTTTTTACCTATTTGCATTTTTTATGTAAATTTGTTATAATGTTATTATAGTAAGTACTCATAAGCATTATGCTTGTAGACTTCATACTTACACGAAAACAAAATACACAATCAATTGGAGGTCTATTATGAGTAACAAAGAAGTTAATCAGGAACACATTGAGGCAATTGAGGAAGCTCTGGATTACGCTTTAGACAGTTGTGTCTGCGCATCAAAAGCTTCAATTGCAGACACTATACTCGGTGTCCTTGATAAGGCAAGGCGTGAGGGCAGGCTCAATTCTGCGGAGCGCCGTGTAGCTTGTGAGCATATTAAAATAAATTACGGCTACGACTTCTGATCAAAAACAAAAGGGAAGGTTTAACCTTCCCCATTTTTTAATTTAATCTAATATTTTACTTATTTACTATCATATCTACTTTGCCATCTTTTAAATATATAATTTTGTCAGAATTTTCTATTGTTGACTTTCTATGTGCTATTATGATAACCGTACTATCATTTTTTATAGTTTCATTATATTTTTTCATATGTACTCCTAATTTTGTAAAAATGTTTCTGGTTTTTCCTTTAATAATTTAATTTCTTTTCTAAACATTTCTAGTTCATCTTCAGTAAAATATTTAAAGAAATATTCTAAATCTTTTTCGATTAAACTTTCTTTAATGTATATATAATATTCTCTTAAAAGTTCTATATAAAAGGATTTATTTTTTATTTCACTAATGTCATTAATTTTTAAAAATCTTTTGAATCTGTCTTGATAAATTGAATTTACCACTCTTATAAAAGTATAATTATGAAAATATTCTACTTCTACTAAAAGTTTAATAATTCCTAACATTTTATCTATCATTTCAGAGATAAATCCTTCTGCTCCATTTTTATATGTTGAAATGATTATATAAAGATTGTTACCTATTTTTTCTTGTAATTCTTTTTCATCATTTGCTTCAATCTCTTCAAACATTTTCTTTGTTGTATCATTATAATTTTTGAAGTGAGTTATTATTTCTGTTCCTTTATATTCTCCAAAATCATGAAATAATGATTTTATTAATATACTCCAAATATCAATATTTTCTCCTAATTCTTTATTACAATAATTTGCTAATATTATGCTCATTATTGTAAGTGTATATTGATGAAAAAGTACATTCTCTGGAAGTTGGGTTTCAATTAATGAATATCTGTATACGTCTTTTAAATTTAAAGCAACATTTATTAAATTCCCATATTGGCTATCATTTAATTTATTATTAATAATTAAGTCAGTTAAATTACTTTTCTCTTGATAAAAATAATCATTACTGCCAATATTTTCTTTTTCTATAATCATTTTATTTTTAATATTATTTATTAATTCAAGAACTTCTCGATTACCTCTTAAAAACATTTTTTGAAATATTGCAAATTCAGAAATATCTTCTAGAAATTTTAAAAGATCAGTATATTTATTAGGCTTAATAATCTGATAATTATATTTTAACTTTTTAAGAATTCTATTTTTATATTCAAATTTCTCTAATATACACTTTTCTAATATTTCATTGTAAAGATTTGCTTTTGATTTATCTGAAATTTTAAATGATAAATTACCTGTTTCACTATATATTATTTGCTTTAATAAATAGTTTGAAAGTACAGATGTACTTTCATTATTTTTTTCATTTCTATCTTCCAATATTTTTACATACAAATAAACTGCAATCATAGATTTATCAATAATTGTATATTTATCATTTATTGTTTGATAAATTTTAGAATTATAACTATCTATACTAGCTAGATATATTTTTAATATATCCTCTATTATGTCATTCATATAAACTCCTTTATTCTTGTATATAGTTTATATTTTAACATAATATTTATTTATTTTTCAATATTTATAGTGAAACTAAATTTATTCGATAATATATATTTTACCATTATACGCATCTAATTCTATAATCTGACCATCTTTTATTTCTTTAGTACCATTTATAGTCCCTACAATACAAGGTACATTAAACTCTCTAGAAATTATAGCAGCATGACAGGTAATGCCACCTTCATCTGTTATAAATCCAGCTGATTTTTCCATTGCTGAAATATAGTCTGGTGTAGTCATTGTCGCTACAATTATATCTCCTTTTTCAACTTTATAGATATCCTCATATTTATTTAAAACTTTTGCCGTCCCTGTTACTTTTCCCATGTTTGCAATGCTTCCTGAAATTATTTTTTTATTGTTATTATTTTCATTACTATTTTTATATATTTTTGCGATTTCATTTTGTATTTTTATGCTTTCATCTCCAAATACAGTTTGAACTTTTCCATCCATCCATATAATTGCAAATCCCTTTTTTCTATCTTCGAGTGTACTTTTAATTTTATCGTCCATGTTACCCTTATTTTTTATAATTTGTAATATTTCTTTATCATTGAGCATTATTAAATCTTCATTTAGAATTTTCGTTCTATTTGAAATTTCCTTAAAGATTGTATGCTTTCCAACATAAAATAAATGATCTGAGTATTCTGTTGTATATGTTCTTAAGAATATAAAATCTCTAATTGCTTTAATTAGTTTTATGGCTTTATTAGATAATTTATATTTATTTATTACTTCTTGATATTGAATATCGTTGTTTTTCCTAACTCTAATTATATTTTCAATTTTTTCAAAAATATTAGTATTTACTAAATTATTTAATCTATCTAAGTAATCTTCTTTTGTAAAAGCTGTATCCTCAAATTCTAAAGGTCCTTTTATCCATGAGTATTTTAAAATATGTTTATTTAGTAATTCTTCTGAATCATTTCCATTTTTAATTTCTAATGCTATCTTTAACAAATCTAAAGGTTCTTCACTATAAGAAAGTGGATAATAATTTGGGCATGTAGAAATATTTTTAAATATATTTTCAATTTCATTTTTATTGTATTTGTTTTCTGTTAGCTCTTTTTCTAATCTATTTACTAAATAATCTTCTGGTCTTGTCATTCCTGGTATAAAGCTTTTTATATATAGACTATTAAACTTTTCAAATTCTTCATCTAATTCTTCAAAACTTAATACTGTTAAGTCTTTATTTCTTATATAGGTTAAATATTCTTTGACGTTTTCTACTATATCAAACTCAATTTTTGCAAACTCTTCAAAAAAGTTAATATCCTCTTTAAAATATTTATCTAATTTAGAGCATAATACTTCAAAATCTATGTCTAACGAATATTCATCTCCGTTTAAACACATATAATTTTGAGTTATAAGTTCAAAGCCTAATAATTTTTCTTGATATTCTTTTAATGTTGCATATATTTCTGTATTTTCTACAAACCAGTTAAACTTTCTTGAAACATAAAAATTCCATTTTCCACATTCTGTTATTTTTTTTATTAAATTATTTCGCTTCAATGTAGTAATTGGCCTACATTGTAATACGTATATATTATCTTTTTCGATTCCATATTCTATATCTACTGGAAAACTATAAAAAGTTTCAATTTTTTTAACTAATTTAGATAATTCTAAAATATTATCATCTTTAATTTTTTGTTCATTCCCATTAGAAATATTAACCCATTCGTTATTTTCTTGTATTTTTACTAATTTGCTCTCTTGTATTTTTATTTCTTTGGTCTTTATTGTATTATTTAATTTGTTTATATAGTATGTATCTGGTGTTACTTTACCAGATACGATTGCCTCTCCTAAACCATAAACTGATTCTATTATTATTTCATTTGTGTCATTACTAACTGGATTTATTGAGAATACTACACCAGATGAGTCACTTTGTATCATTTTTTGAACTACTACAGCAACAGTAATATCTGATTTATCATTATTTTTTATTCTATAAAAAATTGCTCTTGGGCTAAAAATAGAAGTCCAACATTTTTTTATCGATTCAATTATATTTTCTTCATTTACATTTAAAAATGTTTCTAATTGCCCTGCCCATGCATGGTCTTTTCCATCTTCTGAAGTAGCTGATGACCTCACTGCAACATATTTGCAATTTAAATTTTTATAATTTTTTATAATCTCTCTTCTTATACTATCTGGTATTTCGCATTTATCAATAATTTGAATTATATCTTTTGAACTCTTATTTAAACTTTTTTCGTCTTTTATTTCACAGTTATTTATTATTTTCTGTATTTTGTCTTTAATATTATTTTGTATTAAAAATTCGTCAAAAATATCTGACATGATTACATATCCATTTGGTATGTTAAATTTATTTTGATACATTTTTGCTAAAGATGCACCCTTTCCTCCTGCAAGATCTTCATCTGTAATATTTTTGAAAAATTTTATATTCATAATTACTCTCCTATTAAATCTAAAATTACGCTTTCCCAATTTTTTGTTGGCAATACTTTTATCTCTTTTTCTTCATCATTTATATAATACTCATTAATTATATTTTCAAATTTTTTATCTTTTATTTCTTTTGCATTTCTTGAAGATAATTTTATTGATTTATTGTTAATTCCATTATTTATTACTAATTCTTTAGTTTTAAAGGAAATAGATAAGTTGCAAATATCCTTTTGAACTAAATAATTAAAGTAACTCATAAATGTTGCTAACTCTATATTTGACGCTTCCCCATAAAAAACCATATTAATATCTTTTCCTTTTTCTTCAATCTTCTTTAGGTTTTCTTTAAATATAATAATTTTATTTACATCCATAAATTTTTTACTATCATATTCAAACATTAATATATATTTTTTCATAGTTCTATCCCTCCATCTTCTCTTACTTTCATTCTAGAACTTAGTTTATCTATACAATCTGCAATTCCGTCTGAATTTTCCCAATCACCAATAATAACATTCGAATCATATTCAGCTATTTTCCCAATATTTGATGGTGCTATAAATACTGTTTTTAAACCTAAATTTTTTATTTTTTCTTTATTTGCTGTATACATTTTCATATCTTCGTCTTGTGAATCACCACCAATGATTATAATTGGTACTTCATATTTTTCCTTCAATTTATTGGATAATATCCAAACAACTTCTGATTTAGAATGTTTTTTTGGTTTTATGTCGCACTCTTTTCCATAACTATCATAATAATTTACAGTTTCTATATCTTCACAATCAATTATTTTTTCAATTTCTTCACTGGCTTTTGCTAAATTCTCCCTAGTTATATCGTCAAATGTTACATTATAAAAACTTGTAACTTCTGGACTTATTTTTCCACCATACTCATTTACAATTTCTTCTATATAGCTTCTTTTTTCTAGTATTCTAGTATCCATTGTAAGTAGTTGACGGTTTTTATCTTTTTTTATAATAAATCCACAGTATTCTGCTACTGCTCCATCAAATAAATCCGGAAGCCCATAATTTTCTGCTAGTTCATAGAGCATTTTGTATTTACTTTCTGCTGATTCAAATGCAGAACCTGTAATCATTGTTATTTGTATCGTGCAATTACTTTTTTCTTGCATATGTATAATAGAATCAAAAAACTTTTTAACATTTTCTGCACCACCTTTTAATAATAAATCAGTAGTTCCAGAATAATCTAAAAATAGTGGTATAATTCTTTGTTTATCTATTTCTTTGTATTCTAATATATCCCCTGGCTGGCAATTTAAAGTTTTACATATTTCATTTAAAGTACTAAATCTAATTGCAGAAATACTACCATTCTTAATTTTTGATAAATTCACTGTAGAAATACCTACTTCTTCTGCAAGTTTTGTAAGTGTATATCCCTTTTTCTTCATTATTTCATCTAGATTTGTAATAATAGACATCTAATTACCTCCTATTTCATATTGATTATATCACGTTTGATTATTTATGTCAATTTATTAATGTTTATCATTATATTACATATGTTTTTCATTATATTTTCGTTATAAAATAATCATTAAATATGCTTAATGGTGTTAAAAGTGTGTTAATACTTTAAATTAAGAAAATCGTAAGATTTTTTATACAATAAAAACCATTTTACTATTGAATTATTATGTATTTAAATATATAATATAATTGCATTAGAAATAATTTTAGAGCATAATTTGCTCGAATGGAGGTTTTTATGAATTTAAATATAACAGGAAAAGATTTTGAATTAACAGATTCAATTAAAGCATATATAGCTGAAAAGGTTGGAAAACTTGAAAAATATTTTGGTAATGACTTTGATGCTGTAGCTACATTAAAGATAGAAGGTAATAATCAAGTGGCTGAGATTAGAATTAATATATTAGGAGATACTTTTAAAGCAGCAACTGCAAGTAAAGATTTATATTCTTCTATTGATAAGGATATTGAAATATTAGAAGGACAAATTAGAAAAAGTAAAACAAAAAGAGATAAACAAAATATGGTTGAAACTATAAGAGTAAATAATCAAGTTACATCAGATAGTGTTGAAGAAGATGGAGTTATAATTAAAACAATATATTATAGTATAAAGCCACTTACACCTGAAGATGCTAAACTAATTTTAGAGGAAGATGTTAAAAATAAATTTTTACCATTTATAAATGTAGAAACTAACAAAGTAAATGTTATATACAAATTAAAAGATGGAAAAAATTTCGGTATTTTAGAACCAGAAGCTTAAATCTTTTTGTGCAGGTATTACTTAAGTAATACCTGTTTTTTTGTAATATAAAAATTACTTTTAATATGTAAGTTTATGTAAATTATGTCTTCTTTTTATTGACATATAAGCATTTTTAGGATATAATATTTTTTAATGAGCATTTTGTTGCTTATGGTCACTATAAAACTCGTTTTTTTCGAGAGGAGGTGATTAAATGTTGGTTGCATTAGTAATTTCTGCAATATTGTGTTCTTGTTTATATTTATTTGAGCAATGCTCAAATGAATTATTTATAAGCAAAAATGCTAAGGGTTACTATATTATCCCAACAAATGTTGCAACATTTCTACTGATGTACCGGCGAATTATATGCCTGAGGTGTCGTAGCCCGCCCCATATATAATATCTAACTGATAACCTTGATTGTATACAAGGAAGGAGGTGATATTATTGTATGGTGCATGCATTATGTTTGCAATTTGTGCAGTTTTATGCTTTGGGTTATGGTTTTTTCCCAGGTACCATTCTACCAAAGGTCATTGTGCAACAAGCATAAGTGTAAGCCATGTATTTATTGGTTTATTACTTACTAATGAAGCTGTATTTGTGCAACAACCAATGCGCCGGGAGTTGAAGCACATAAGGTGTAGAGGTCCGCCCCAACATTTAAGCAGGAGTTTTTTCACTCCTGCTATTTTTATATTAACAAACATAAAACTAAATTAAATTATTTGACGTGAAAACAGATCACTCTTTATTCTTTCTATAGTCTTTCCATTCAAACAAAAAAGACCTATGTAAGGTCCTTTTAATAACTTCGCGAAATTATTTTATGTGTTTATTTTTTGATTAAATAAACTTTAATTTATTTTTCTTCTTTTTTTGCTGTTTTTTTAGTTGTAGTTGTTTTCTTTGTTGTTGTAGATTTTGCTGTAGTAGCTTTTTTAGTTGTAGTTTTCTTTACAGATTCCTTATTTTCATCTTTTACTGCTTCTACTTCTACTTTTTTTTCAGCTTTTTTTGCAGGAGCTTTTTTAGCTTCTACTTTAACAGCTAGTTTTTTTTCTAGTCTTGATTTTTTTCTAGAAGCCGCATTTTTTGAAATAACTCCTTTTGTGCAAGCACTATCTATTTTCTTTTTAGCTTCAGATAGTAATTCTACTGCTTCTTTCTCTCCTTTGCTATTTGCAACTTCATATTTTTTTATAGCTGTTTTAGTTTCAGATTTTATCATATTATTTCTTTTTGTTTTCTTTTCTGTAACTCTAACTCTCTTTATAGCTGATTTAATATTTGGCATGTTTTGCACCTCCCTTTAGTGTGTTAAACTATAACATATGCTATTATAACACGATTTTTTCATTAGTGCAAGTAGTTCTTAATAAAATTTTTTCATTTTGCCTATATATTAAACTTCATTTTTTATTTTTTCTAATTCTTTGTCTGTTAATCTTGTACATTTTTTTATTAATTCAATGTCTATATTGCTTTTTAGCATTTCTTTAATTATTTGATTTTTTTCTTCTAGTACCTGCTTTCTACCTATTTCTTCACCTATTTTTTGTCCTTCTTTTCTTGCTTCTCTTCTGTCCCTTCTCATTTCTCTTTTTAACGTTTCTGCTAACATGGTTTTCCCTCCTTTTTTTAAATATTCTTTGCTTATTTCTTCTATTTTCTTTTCTCCTAATGTTTCTGCTAATATATTTATAGCATATTCTTCTATTTTTGCTTTTTCTTCTTTTGTCAATTTACTTTTTAGTACCTTTTTGTATACTTGTTCTGTTTTTTCTTTGTTATTCGCCCTATCTAACAATATTATTTTATATAATGCTCCCTCTTTTTCTAGCATTTCTTTTTCTTCATATTTATTTACATCTAATGCTTTATATTTACTAAAGCTTTCTTCTGTTACATCTTCTAGCTTTTCTTGAGTTTCTTCTATGCTTTCTTTTACTTTCCATTTTCCTCTTCCTGTATATAACACTATTGCCTTTATTAATGGGGTTTTATATTTCTTATTGCTACTTTTACTGTTTTGTATATACTGGTTTATTATTTCTATTTTATATTCTACTATTCTTCTTGGCATATTATAATCTACTGTTGATTGATGCTCTATTAAGAAAAATACATCTTTTTCTTTCATTTTATATATAATGTCTGTTTCTCTATCTTTGAATTTTTTTGTTATATATCTGTTTGTATATAATTCTATATCTTCTGGTTTTAATTCGCTTTTTGTTCCTTTTAATCTGGCTACGTCATTAATAAAAAGGCAAGCTTCTTTTTTGTCTATCAATATATTTCTTATACTTATATCATGCTTTTTATGTACTATTTTATAATTTTCTAATAATTTGTCTATTTTTTTACAATTATTGTTATCTATTTTTAGGTAACATACTTTTTGCTCTATGTATTTCGTTTTTTACCTCCTTTATTATACAATATTGATTATATTTCGTCAATGAGATATTTTAAGAATTTAATTTTTTGAAATAACATTTTTTCCGCGATGCCATCATCGCTCCTACGATTTCTTTGATAATTGCCTCTGTAATTATTTATTAATTTGGTTTGCGAGGTACTGATAGTCGCTTCTACGATCTTTTGATAGCCCCCTACAATTTTGTTCTATTTAAAAATTTAAGATTTAATATATATGATTATATTACAAAAACATGCTAAAATCAACAAAAATCGTTCGTCAAATATCTACAAAACTAGACATGTTTTTAAAATAATGTATCTATTCCTATTTTTAATAATTCGGTTTTTAATCTTTATAGTTTGTTTGTTTAATCAAATTCCATATCAATTTTGCATAACTTGTAATATTTCAATTATATAAAAGAAGATACTAATTTAATTAGTTAGACTAACTTAATCAGTATCTTCTTTTTATCTAATAATTATTTGTTAATTCACAAAGTTAAGTTAAATTAAACTATTTAGATAATTGAGATTCAGCTTGTTGAATCATTTTCTTAACCATTGTTCCACCTATTTTACCAGCATCTCTTGCAGATATGTTACCATTGTAACCTTCTTTTAAAGATACTCCAACTTCATTAGCTACTTCATATTTGAATTTGTTAAGAGCTTCTTTTGCTTCTGGAACTGCTTTATTGCTTGAACTTGCCATTGTGTTTCACCTCCTAAAAGTTTAATTGAAAAGTTTAATTTCTTTTCACTATTATGATGCTCATTTATTAAACTTTTAAACTGGTAATTTATGTCTATTTTTTTAGTTCTTCAATAAACATTTCATTTAACATTTTTGGATTTGCTTTTCCTTTTGTTTGTTTCATTGCTTGACCTACTAAAAATCCTAAGGCTCTATCTTTTCCTGCTTTATAATCTAATATTGATTGTTCATTTTCTGATAAAACTTTTTTTACAACTTCTTTTATTTGTGATTCATCAGAAATTTGTATCCATCCTTTTTCTTCTATAATATTACTTGGTTTTCTTGGATTTTCAAATAATTCATCTAATACTTTTTTTGCAATGCTAGAACTTATTGTTCCTTTGTCTATTAATTCTACAAGTTCTGCTAAATTATCTGCTGTAAATGGAATTTGCTCAGGCTCTAATTCTTTTTCGTTTAAAATTTTTGCAATATCTGAGTTTAGCCAATTACATACTGCTTTGTAGTTTTTGCATACTCTTCCTGCATTTTCAAATAAATCTGATAAATGTTTTGAAGATGTTATAATATTACTATCTTTTTCTGATAATCCTAATTCTTCTATATATCTTACTTTTCTTGATTCTGGCATTTCTGGTAAGCTTTTTCTTATATTTTCAATGTACTCATCAGATAATTTTATTGCTACTAAGTCTGGTTCTGGAAAATATCTATAATCTTGAGCATTTTCTTTATCTCTCATTATAAATGTTTTTCCTTCTATATCGTCCCATCTTAAGGTTTCTTGTTCTATTTTATTACCACTTTCAATTTCATCAATTTGCCTATCTTTTTCATATTCTATTGCTCTTGATATTGATTTAAATGAGTTCATATTTTTCATTTCTGTACGAGTTCCAAATGGTTCATCTTTTTTATGTACAGAAACATTAACATCAGCTCTTAAAGATCCTTCTTGCATTTTACAATCTGATACTTCTATATATTGCAAAATTGATTTTAATTTTTTTAAATATCTATCTGCTTCACTTGCTGACCTTATATCTGGCTCTGATACTATTTCTATTAGTGGTACACCAGCTCTATTTAAGTCTACTAAACTTCCTCCACCAAATTCATTATGATTTAGTTTTCCTGCATCTTCTTCTATATGTATTCTTAATATTCTAATCTTTTTAGCATTACCATTATCGTCTTCTATTTCAATATATCCATTATTACATAATGGTTTATCGAATTGTGATATTTGATAAGATTTAGGTAAGTCTGGGTAGAAATAGTTTTTTCTATCATTTTTACTATCTTTAGAAATACTACAATTTGTTGCTAATCCTGCTTTTACTGCATACTCAACTACTTTTTCATTAAGTACAGGTAGTGTTCCTGGAAGTGCCATACATATAGGGCAAGTTTGTGTATTTGGTTCTCCTCCAAAGTCTGTTTTACATGAACAGAATATTTTTGTTTTTGTAGATAACTCTGCATGTACTTCTAAACCTATAACTGTTTCATAACTTTCTGCTGCCATCTATTATCTCCTCTCAATTAATTTTTAAATGTTGGTTTATAGTTTTCTCTAAATTTGATTTTTTGCTCAAATGTATATGCTGCATTTAATATTTTTTCTTCTTGAAATTTATTTCCTATTAACTGCATTCCTATTGGCATTCCTTTATTATCTACACCACAAGGAATAGATATTGCTGGAACACCTGCTATGTTTATAGATACAGTACATATATCTGCTAAATACATTTCTAATGGATTTTCATTTTTTTCACCAATTTTAAATGCCGTTGTTGGTGCTACTGGTGTTAGTAAAACATCATATTTACTAAATGCATTGTCGAATTCTTTTTTTACATACGTTCTAACCTTTTGAGCTTTTTTATAATATGCATTATAATATCCAGAAGATAATACATATGTTCCTAATATTATTCTTCTTTTTACTTCATTTCCAAAGCTTTCTGTTCTAGAGTTTGTATATAATTCTTTTAGTGAATTAAATTCTCTTGCTCTATATCCATATCTTATTCCATCAAATCTTCCTAAATTTGAACTTGCTTCTGCACATGCGATTATATAATAAGCTGCTAGAGAATATGTTGATACATCTAAAGAACATTCTTCTACTGTTGCTCCTAATGATTTATATATTTCTGATGCTTCTAATAGTTTTTCCTTTACTTCTTTATTTATACCTTCGCCAAAAAACTCTTTAGGTATGCCTATTTTTAAACCTTTTACATCATTTTTTAAAGATTTTGTATAATCTATTTTTTGAGTATTTGATGAAGTTGAGTCTTTTTCGTCATGTCCTGCAATTAAATTTAATAATATAGCATTATCTTTTACATCTTTTGTAATAGGGCCTATTTGATCTAATGATGATGCAAATGCTACTAATCCATATCTTGATACTAATCCATATGTAGGTTTTAGTCCTACCACTCCACAAAATGAAGCAGGCTCTCTTATTGATCCACCTGTATCACTTCCTAATGCCCATGGAACTAAATCTGCTGCAACTGCTGCTGCACTTCCTCCTGATGATCCCCCTGGTACAGTATTTAGATCCCATGGATTTCTAGTAATTTTCATTGCTGAATTTTCAGTAGAACTTCCCATTGCAAATTCATCCATATTTAGTTTTCCTAAACTAAATATTTCTTCTTTATTTAGATTTTCAATTACTGTTGCATCATATGGAGATACAAAATTTTCTAGCATTTTAGATGCACATGTTGTTTTTACTCCTTTTGTACAAAGGTTATCTTTTATTCCTATTGGAATACCTGAATATTCACTTTTTCTACCCCTTTTATCTATTTCTTCTGCCTTTTCCTTAGCTGAATCTGTTGTTAATGTTATAAATGCTTGTACATCTTTTTCTTTTTCATTTATTCTATCTATGTATGCATTAGTTATATCTAAAGATGTAAGTTCTTTTTTATCTAATTTTTCTTTTAGTTCGCTAACTGTAAGCCTTGTAATATCTGACATCTACTTTCTCCTCTCAATTAAAGATGTTTTTTTATCTCCGTATAAATTTCTTCACTTATATTTTCTATAGTTCTTAAGTTCCCATTTTTTATGCATTCTACTATATACCAATTATACTTTTTAGCAACATCACATGCTGCATTATAACTATCTATAATATGATTTTTATCTCTTTCATGTATGTCTTTTTTTGCATTATGTGTAAATTTGTTTTCTCTATCTTTTATTAATTCTAATGCCTTTTCTGGTGGCATTTTTAAGAAAAATACTTCTTTTGGAACAGGAAGTCCATATAAGTTAAATTCAAAATCCCAAAGCCAATTTAAAAATTTTTCTCTTTCTTCTTTATCTTTTATTTTTCCTGCTTGATGTACCATATTAGCAGTTGTATATCTATCTGCAAGTATTATTCCACCATTTTCATAATAACTTTTATATTGTGTTGTATATGTTGCATATCTATCTGCTGCATAAAATGTTGAAGCGATATATGGGCTAATCTCTTTTGCGTTTTCCCCAAATTCTCCAGATAAATACATTTTTACTAATGAAGATGAAGGACTATCATAATTTGGAAAGCTTACTACTTTATAGTCTATATTATCTTTTGATAAATTTTCTTTTAATTTTTCAAATTGAGTTTGTTTTCCTGATCCATCTGTTCCATCTATTACAAATATTTTTCCCATATATTTCTCCTTTTATTAATTTATTACTTTTGGTATTTTAAACATATTTCTTTCTTTTTCTGGTGCATTTTGTAATAATAATTCATTATCTTCAAATACTTTTACTTCGTCTTTTCTAAATACATTTGTACTGTCGTTTGCTCCTATTGTTTCTTCACAGTTATTTAAATCTACAGAATTTAATATGTCTGTATAATTTAATATGTCATCTAAATCATTTAAATATTTATCAATTTCTCCTTCACTTATTTTTAAATCTGCTAAATTTGCAATATGCAGTAATTCTTCTTTGTTTATTTTCACAAGTTACCTCCTTTTTTGCGTTATTAGTATATCATAAATTTTCATTTTTTACCATATTTAATATATTATTTTAAAGAATATTTTAATCTTAAACTATTTAATGTTACTGTTATACTACTTATTGTCATTGCAAATGCTGCCATCATAGGATTTATAGTTATATTTATAGGTAATAACATTCCTATAGCTACTGGTAGCATACAAACATTATAAAAAAATGCCCAAAATAAATTTTGTTTTATATTTTTTATTGTTTTTTTACTTATATTGTTTAAGTCTTCAATTTTTGATAAGTCATCATTCATTAAAACAATATCACTACTATCCATTGCTATGTCTGTTCCACTTCCTACAGATAATCCTATATCTGCTTTTATTAGGCTAATACTATCATTTATTCCATCACCACACATCATAACCAATCCATCTTTTTTTAATTTTTCTATTTCATTTGCTTTATCTTTAGGTAAAACATTTGCTATTACATTTTCTATTTCTAATGAATTTGCTATTGCTGTGGCAGTTTCTTTATTATCTCCTGTAAGCATTACAATATTTATATTTTTTTCTTTTAATTTTTTTATTACCTCTTTTGCATTTTCTTTTATTGTATCTTTTACACCAATTAGTGCTAATAACTCATTTTGCTTTGCAATGTATAATATGCTGCATCCTTCTTTTTCTAGTGATAATTCATCTTTTTCTTTTATTTGGATATTATTTTCAAGCATTAATTTACTATTGCCTATTAAGTACCCTACATCTTCTAATTTTGCGCTTACACCATGTCCTGCAATATTTTTGAATTCTGTTACTTTTTCTAACTCAATGTTCTTTTCCTTTGCATTATTTACTATCCCTCTTGCAATTGGATGTTCTGATTTTGATTCTATACTTGCTACTATTTTTAGCAAGTTATTTTCTTCTAATTTCGTATAATTGTATATTTTGTATATGTTTAATTTTCCTTTAGTTAAAGTTCCTGTTTTATCAAAAACTATTGTTTTTACTTTATGTGCATTTTCTAAACTTTCACTATTTTTTATTAAAATTCCCTTTCTACTAGCTTCTCCTGATGCTATGACTATTGAAAGTGGAGTAGCTAGTCCTAAACTGCATGGGCACGCTACTACTAAAATTGATATAAATACATTTATTGCAAACGAAGTTTCCTTTTCTATTAAAATCCATACTAATGCACTTATTATTGCTATTATCATTATTGCTGGTACAAAATATCCACTTATTTTATCTGCAATTTTTGCAATTGGAGCTTTTATGCTTGCTGTTTCTACTACAAGTTTTACTATTTCTGAAACTGTTGATTCTTTTCCTATTTTTTCTGCTCTATATGTTACTGTTCCCTCATAGTTTATACTTCCAGCAATTACTTTATTTCCTTTTTCCTTTTTTGCTGGTATACTCTCTCCCGTTATAAATGATTCATCAATATGAGTAGTTCCTTCTAATATTTCTCCATCTACTGCAAATTTTTCTCCTGGTTTGCAAATTACAACATCTCCTTTTTCTATTTCATCAATTGTAACTTGCAATTCTTTACCATCTTTTATTATAGTCGCATATTTAGGTGTTATCATCATAAGATCTTGTATTGCATCTTTTGTTTTATCTTTATTTCTATTTTCTATATACTTACCTATTCTTATAAAAAATATTATTATAACTACTGACTCATAATAAAGTTTGTGAACATATTCTTCATTTCCTTTAAAAATCATATATGTTCCAAATATGCTATAAATCATACTACTTAAAACTCCAATTCCAACTAATGTATCCATATTAGGAGTTTTATGAATTAAGTTTTTATATCCATTTTTTATTATGTCTTTACCCATAAAACATACTATTAGTGATAATACCAAAAGTGTGATAGCAAGTATTATTGAATTTTCTAAAATTGGAATTTGAGGCAAATTCACCATATGCCCCATTGATATATATAAAGTTATTATAGATAATATAGTTAATATAATTAAATTATATTTTTGATTATTGTTCTTTTTTTCTTCTTTTTCAAAATTATCTATCCCTAAACTTTCAAAACCTGCTTTTTCTATAAATTTGTCAATTTGCTTTAAATCTAGTTTTTCTTCATCATATTGTATACTCGCATTATTCATTACTAGATTTACAGCTGCACTTGTTATTCCATCCTGCCTATTTAAATATTTTTCCAATCCACTTGAACATGCACTGCAGGTCATTCCGCCTATTTTTAATAAAACTTTCTTCATACTAATTTATTTCCTTTTTAATAATTTATCTACTACTTCAAAACCTGCATCATTAATTGTTTTTTTAATTTTGTCCATTGTAACTATATTTTCATCGAAATCTATTTGTGCATTTTTTTCTTCTAAGCTAACTACTGCTTCTTTTACTCCTTCTAAACTATTAAGCACTTTTGTTAATCTAACTTTACATCCTTCACAATGCATTCCTTCAATATTTATTTTTTTCATAATCTTATTTCCTTTCTATATTTTATTGATTTTTGCAAAACCAATGTCTTTTTTATACATTTCTTTTATTATATCTTCTACATTTCCTTTTATGCATACTTCAGTTATATGACCTCCGTTTGTAAGCTCATGATATGGTGATTCAATCTTTATTTTTGTTTCGCTATCATATTCTTTTGGTAATTCAAAAGATGGTGTATATTCTTCTTTATCTGTTACGTCTTTTATTTTTCCAAATATTACTCTATCAACTTCCATAAATTCTTTTGCTATTTCTTTTGTTGTATCTCCCGCTAAAGCAAAATTTAAATTATATTTTTTTGAAAACTCATCTACTTTGTTTTTCATTGTTTCAATTATTTTTATTCCTAATTCTTGTGATGCTTTACTTTCTCCATGATTTTTACCTTTTAGAACTATTAAGCATTCATTTAGCCCTATAAACGATATTTTCATAATTCCTTGTTTTAATGCTTTTCTTACTTTATCTTCATCTTTTAATTTTTCTGAATCGATCCAAACATTCTGTTTCATCAAAAATGGAAAATTGTATACTTTTTTATTTCCTTGTATTTCAAGTCTTTCTAGCAATTGGTCTTTTACAAGTTCTAATTTTTGATCTAATTCGTTAAAAAATTCTTCTAAATCTTGATGTTTAAGTGCTATTCTTGGTAAATTTATTGTTGTTGTAGATATTACTCCTCTACTAGAAACAATTTCTTTATCCTCATCTATATTATTATCTATTATTCTTGAACCATCACTTAAATATGCTACTTCTGTATTATAATCTCCTACTTTATATTTTTGAATATTATATGTTGAATCTAAAAATGCAAATCGTATATTTTTGTTTTCTTCTGCTAATTTACATGCTTTTTTAAATAAATCATAATTTTTATCATTTTTATCATAGTTCACACCATTTTTTACTTTAAATACTGTAATTGGTGTAACTATTGATTTCTTGTTTCCTATTCCCTCATCTATGCATCTTAAGAAGTTTTCTGTAATCATTCGTCCTTCCATACTTGTATCTGTACCCAAATTAATAGCAGTATATTTGGAATTTAGATTGTCTGTACATAAGCTATTTAGGTTATGCACAAAAGCTTCCATAGATTGGTATACTTGGTTGTTTGTTTTCTCTAAAGCACTTTTATATACAATTCTAAACATTCTCTTAAGTTCATCTGCATTTCTAGTGAATTTGTAAAATTCTTCTATGTTGAAATCTATTGTAGATAATTTATCAATTTCTCTCTCTATTCCATTGATTGCTATAAATTTATCATAATCTGTATATTCTAATATGTCATAAATTGTTTGTCTAAATTGCTTTTTAAAAGATTTTAAAACTCCTGGTGCCATATAATAGTCAAATGCTGGAATTCCTTGCTCTCCTGATTGATCTTTTTGATTTCCAGATATAGCAATAACACTTAAAATCGAATATGTAAATATATTTTGTGGTTCTCTTACTACACTACTTTCTGTTGAAAATCCATCTGTAAATAATTTTTCTAAATCTATTTGGCAACTCTCTGTTGTTCCAATTGGATAAAAATCTAAATTGTGAATATTAATATCTCCATTTTCATGACTATCTGCAAATTTTTTCTTTATTAGATATGATGTTGCAAATTCTTGGGATATTGTACTTCCATATGCTGACATAGTTTGCATTGCATTTTTATTATCTATTATTATTTCTGCATTTTCTTTTGTCTTAAGCCCTAACTTTTCTAATGCCTTTAAAAATTTATGTTTTCTTTTTTCATCAAAGAAAATTTCTCTTGATTGAGTTCTATTTTCCCTATACTCTGAAAAAGACTTATATACATCTTCATAACCATTTGCTTTAATTTCTTCTTCTATTAGATCTTGTATTTCTTCTATTTTTATTCTATCAGTTTTTAAATCTACAATTTTTTCTATAACTTTATTATATATTTTATTTATATCATCTTCACTATATTTTTTGCTTTCACTTTCTAGTTCTACGCTATCAAATCCTTTTTTTATTGCAATTGCTATCTTTGTTCCATCAAAATTAACTTTTTTTCCATCTCTTTTTACTACAATTACTCTTGCTAAAATATCTTCTATCATTTTGATTCCTTCCGATTTTCAACCAATGGGGACAACCATTTTTGGTTGAAAATTGCTAATTTTTCTAATCTTTAATATTTAACTTATCTTCAACCAAAAATGACTGTCCCTCTTGGTTGAATTTAATCAATTACATATATTTCTTGGTTTTGCGTCTCTTTTGCTTTTGCTTCATCATTTGAATGAATAAATCCTAACACTTCTCCTGTTTTTGCTGTATCTCCTACTTTTTTGTTAAATACAAAACCTACTTCTTTATCAATTTTATCTTCCTTTTTTGTCCTTCCTGCACCTAAATACACTGACATTTTTCCTATATTATATGCATCTAAATTTACGATTTTTCCTTGTTTTTTTGCTATTATTGGAACAACATATTTTGCCTTTTTTAATTTTTCTGTATTTTCTATATATGCAATGTTTCCTCCCTGATTAGCAACTAATTCTAAAAACTTTTTATATGCTTTACCATTTTTTATGTTTTCTAATATCTTTACTTTTCCATCTTCTAGTGTCTCTACTTTTCCTGCTAATAAAAGCATATTTGATCCTAAATTTGTTATTATGTCTTTTATATCTTCTGGCATTGTATTTCCTTTTAATACATCTACCGCTTCTATAACTTCTAACGTATTTCCAACACTATGGCCTACTGGCTCATTCATATCTGTTATTATGCATACAGTTTCTTTTCCAGCGAGTTTTCCTATTTTAGTCATAAGTTCTGCTAGTTCTTTTGCTTCATTAATATTTTTCATGAATGCTCCACTACCACATGTAACATCTATTACAATTTTATTTGCTCCAGAGGCAATCTTTTTACTCATTATGCTAGATGCAATAAGAGGTATACTTTGTGTACAATTTATTGTATCTCTTAATGCATATAATTTCTTATCTGCAGGTGCTAAATTTAATGTTTGACCTATTAAACTAATACCTATATCTTTTACATTCTGTATAAACTCATCTACATTTACTGATACATTGTAACCTGGTATAGATTCTAATTTATCTATAGTACCACCTGTAAATCCTAATCCTCTTCCAGACATTTTTGCCACTGGTATTCCTAATGATGCAATAATTGGCATTAATATTAATGTTATTTTATCTCCTACTCCTCCAGTACTATGTTTATCTACAACTTCTCCTAATATAGATAAATCTAATACATCTCCTGAGTAGGCCATTGCAAGTGTTAAATCTGTTATTTCTCTTTCATTCATTCCATTAATATATATTGCCATTACTAATGCTGCTGCCTGATAATCTGTAATATTATCTTTAGTATACTGAGTTATAAAAAAGTCAATTTCTTCTTTTGTTAATTCTTGTTTATCTCTTTTCTTTGCTATTATATCTAAAATATTCATGTGTAAATGACTCCTATCATTGATATTTTGTTTAATTTATTGTATAATAATCATATTCTTGTAGAAGGAGGTAGCATAATGCGTAAAGTGTTAAAAGTAGTCTTATTTATAGCATTTATTGTTGTTGCAGCAATAACATGTGTCAAGCTTGCAGATGATGAGCATATCTATGATTATCTTGAAAATCTTTAAACGCATTGAGGCGTCGACCTTTTAGCGCCTTGAATTAAAACAGAGAAGGAGTATGTTATTTAAGTCAAATGATATGCTCTTTCTTTGACTTAATTTATTTTTTGTTTTAAACAAAATTTTTTATAAATGTTTTTCTATGTAATGGACATGGTCCATATTCTTTAATTGCTAATATATGTGCTTTAGTTCCATATCCTTTATGTTTTTCAAAACCATATACAGGATATACTTTATCCCATTCCTCCATTATCCTATCCCTTGTAACCTTTGCTATAATTGATGCTGCTGATATTGAATAACATGTTGCATCACCTTTAATTATTGACTGATATTCTACTCCATAAGTATTTATTTCTCTTAGAGCATCTACTATAATTATGTCTGGTTTATTATTTAATTTTTCTATCACTTGTCCTAATGCTAAATGTAGTCCTTTTTTAGTTGCATTTAATATGTTTAGTTCATCTATTTCTTCTTGAAATACAATCCCTACTCCATATGCTATTGCTGTTTCTAAAATTTGGTCATACAATACGTTTCTTCTTTTTTCTGTTACTTTTTTTGAGTCATTCATAAATTCTAATTTAGAATCTTTTGGCATAACTACTGCACCTACAACAACTGGACCTGCAAGTGGTCCTCTACCTGCTTCATCAATACCGCAAATATATTTTAGTCCTTCTTTATATAAATTTTCTTCATATTTTTTTAAAAGATTTAATCTTTCCTCTTCTTTTTCTTTCATAATTATCACCATTATTCTGATTTATATATTACCTCATTTGTTTCTATATCTGTATATCCTTTTGTTATAAATACATCATATGTTTCATAGTTTACAATATAATATGATTTTTTTTCATTCTTAACTTCTAGTCCCATACTTTCTAGATCTTCATCACTTAGTACATAGTAATTTTCTTGTTTATCTTCTTCTATTAAATTTTTAGATAAAAATTCTGAAATAATATTGTCATCTTTCATTTCTGAAACTTTTTTTCCTTTTAAGCCATCTTTATTGTTATTAGCTTTACTAGTTTGTCCTAATACTTTACATTTACCTTGTATAAGTAACATATTTGCTTTAATGTCTACTACAGTATCACTTTTTATTTTACTTCTTATAAACTTGTATGCAAAAATGCATATTATTATTATTATTATACTAAGTAATATTATTTGTATTATCCCCATTCCTTTTTCTTCTCTCATATTTTATATCCTTTCTTTTAAAAGGCTGTCTTTTTTTATTTTTTTCAAGTATATATCAAATTTATTAAAAAATCAATTAAAACTGATAAAAAATACGCCTCAAAATGTTAGATTTTTTCTAATATTTGAACCGCATTTAATTTTTATATTTTTCGATTTTATATAAAACAAAATAATAATTTTATTATCATGTCTAATAAAATTTAAATTAACACTTTAAATATATTGAATAAAGTGTAATTTTAATCGTTTGGTTTGGTGTTAAAGTATTACAATAAAACCAACTAGCTAATCCTACCCAATTATCTCCTTTTATATTACTAATAGATGTTTTATCAATTGTTTTTATATCAAATATATAATCTTTTCCTCCCATTAATATATTATTTCTGTTTGGAGGTGAACCTTTGAAAATCCTTGATCTAAAATTGCAATTATTCCTATTAGGATTTGGAAATGAATATTCTATATATAGATCATTAAAATAAGTAATATCTATTTTATTTTTTGTAGATATTAAGCCTATACTCCATCCCCCACCATTACCAGAACTTTGACGTGTTATTGAATGGCTAAAAACCATATTAGTAGAATTTTTTGAAATACTTACATTAGTATTATTCAATACATTATCTGGTGTAGGATCACAATCTTTAGCAATTATAAAACCTCCTGTTATATCTGTACTGTCATATCCATCTTTATATAAATATAATGTGTCATTTATTTGAGCATATTCTTTTGATATTTTTTCTGTTTTATTTCCTGCTTTATCTATTGCTAATACATGCAAATAATATTTGCCTTTTCCTGGTGCTCTTAATTCTATTGTTTCTGATTCTTCTTTAAATATGCCTCCTTTATATTTACTCTCATCTTCTCCTATTAAATCACATTCTGTACTATATTCCCATATACACTTTTCAATATCTATTCCACTTTCATTATCTTTTAGTGTTACTGATAAACTAACTGGTTCATTTACCCATGCTGTAGTCTTAGACATTTTTCCTATTTCTACTGTTGGTGGTATTATATCTAAATCTTCTTTCTCAACTTTCATTTCATTTGCTAATTTGGCTAAGTCTTCCTTTTCTTTTTTCTCTGTTTCACTCCATTTTTCAGTAATATTTTTTGATCTTGACAGTAATCCTTTATTTCCAAATGCTAAATTTAATGTTATTCCTGCTAATATTAGTAATACTATTATTATAACTACTAATACTATCATTGTTATTCCATTATTCAATTGATAAATTTTAGTATCTTTTTTAAATTTTTTCATTAGACTTTCTATCCTTTCTATTACTCCAGTTAATATTCTGTAGATACAGTCATTTTGGATTAAAAACACAAAAAACTATGCCTTTTAGATATTACTAAAAGACATAGTTTTTCTGTGTTTACATAATATTATTTTATTAAATCTTACGATATATATATATATATATATACAGTTCCAGGTGTTTTAGCGTTTTCCATTTGTTATTTTTCCTTTTAATTTTTTATATATTTTATCATATATTATATATTTTTTATATATTATGATTATTTATTTTTTGTATTAGTGTACTAATTCCCCATAACTAATTTGTGTAAATTTGTTATTTATAATCTACCTAAAACTTGCACAAACTGATATAATAATGTAAATAGAATTGCTTGTACAAAAATTGAACTTACTACTAAGCCTATAATAATTTTTTTACTCATATTTCCCCTCCTATACTATATAAAGTATATTCATGGAAAGGTTTAATTATTACTTAATTCGTATTTTATTTTTCGTGCTAATTCTTGATTTATACCTTTTACTTTCATTATTTCTTCAATATCCGCTTCTTTTATCTTTTGCACACTACCAAACTTTTTTAATAATAATGCTTTTTTTGTTGTTCCTATTCCATTTATATCATCTAATGCTGATTTTGTCATTGATTTATCTCTTAAAAACTTATGATATCCAATAGCTGTATCATGTACAGTATCCTGAAATTGTGTTATTAGATTAAATAGTTCTTCTGAGATTTCTACCTCTTTTCTGTTTTCATCAATTAATGCTTTTGTCCTATGCTTATCACTTTTTATCATACCAAATACTCTTATATCTAATTTTTCATTGGTTGCATTTTCCACGTTTTTTATACCTTCAATTATTGCTCTTATTTGTGTAATTCCACCATCTGCAAAAATAACATCTGGCAGACTTCCAAATCCATTATCTTTATTATTTATTGAATGTTTTAGCCTTCTTTTAACTACCTCTTCCATACATTTTGGATCATCTTGGGATACTACAGTTTTTATCCTAAATTTCCTTGATAAATTCTTTTTTATTACTCCATCTATCATTACACACATGCCAGCTACCATATATGTTCCTGAAATATTTGAAATATCAAAACATTCTATTCTTCTAGGTAATCTATCTAACTTTAGTGCTTCCTTCATGTCAACTATAATATGTTGGCTACTCTTTTTCTTATTCTTCAAGGTAATTTCTGCATTATTTTCCGCCATTTCTACTAATTTTAATTTTTCACCTTTTTGTGGTACCTTTATTTCAACTTTTCTTTCTGCCATCTGTGTAAGCCATAATTCTATTAATTCTCTATCTTCTATGTCTTCTTTTATCATTATCTTATTTGGTAAAAACGATTTTCCTACATAATACTGTTTTATAAAATCTGATATAATTTGTTTATCTTCTTCGTCATTTAATCCTTTTAAAAAGTAATGTTCTCTATCTATCATTTTACTACTTCTTATATAAAATATTTCTATGCATATTTCATATTCATCTCTATAAATACCTATTACATCTATATCATTTTCAGATATATTAGAAACTTTTTGTCTTTGTGATATTCTTTCTACTGCACTTATTTGATCTCTTATTTCTGCTGCCTTTTCATATTCCATATTTTTTGATGCTTGATCCATCTTTTTTTCTAATTCTTTTTTTACGGAATCTGTTTTTCCTTCTAGAATAGAAATAATTTGCTTTATTTGATTATTATACTCTTCTTTGGATATATAGTTCATACAAGGTGCTGAGCATTTTTTTATATGATAATTTAAGCAAGCTCTATCTTTATATTTAAAATTTTTACATTGTCTTATTTTAAATTTGGATTTAATAAAATCTATCATTTCTCTAGCAGCCCCTGAATTTGGATATGGTCCAAAATATCTAGCACCATCATTTAAAATCTTTCTTGTAATATATACATCTGGATAGTCTGCCTTTGTGTTTATTTTTATATATGGATATGTTTTATCATCTTTAAGTAGTACGTTAAATTTAGGCATATTCTTTTTTATTAGATTACATTCTAATACTAAAGCTTCTGCCTCATTATCGCAAACAATATATTCAAAATGGTCTATTAATGATACCATATTTTGAATTCTTTGTGTTTTATTATTTTTTCTAAAATATTGTGTTACTCTCTTTTTTAAAGAAATAGCTTTGCCCACATATATAATTGTATCTTTTTTATCATGCATTATATATACCCCTGGTTTATTTGGCAATTTCTTTAACTCTTCTTCTATATTAAACATTTTTTCTTACCTACATCTATTAATATAACATAAATTGAACAAATACACAAGATTTGTCTATTTCTTCTAATATTAATTGTTGCATTACATTTATTAAAATATTCTTATAATTTTAAAAATACTTGTAACTTTTTATTAAATATTATATATTATATAGTAGTTCACATAGAATGTTAATTTAAAATATATTATATATATTAGCGCCAGGGCAGTTTTTCTGCTAACGAGGTTAGAGTGAATCGAAATGATCGGCGGATACTCTATGACACACTATTGTCAATAGATATTATTAAAAAGCATTAGTGATAGTGTAACAAAGTAATATCAGTAGTCTTTGTGAATTAAATACTTTTTATAGGAGGTCTATTCATATATGTGTGGAATAGTAGGTTACATTGGTACTAAAAAGGCTGTACCAGTGCTTATTAAGGGATTGCTTTCTCTTGAGTACAGAGGTTATGATTCTTCTGGAATTTGTGTATTAGATAATAATACATTGGATATAGTTAAGGATAAAGGTAGAGTTAAAAATCTTGAGAACCATCCTGAACTTTCAAATTTAGTTGGAAATATAGGTGTTGCCCATACTAGATGGGCAACACATGGTGTTCCTTCAAAAGAAAATGCTCATCCTCATTTAGATAATACAAAAACTTTTGCTGTTGTTCATAATGGTATTATTGAAAATTATTCAGAAATTAAACGTTTCTTAGAAAATAATGGATATACTTTAATATCTCAAACTGATACAGAAGTTATTCCAAATTTAATTTCTTATTATTACAGCAAAATAAATAATGTCATGAAGGCTATTACTCTTGCTTTAAAAGATCTAAAAGGTAGCTATGCTCTTGAAATTATTACTCCCCTTTTAAAAGATTCTATTATTATTGCAAGAAAAGATAGTCCTTTAGTTGTGGGAATTGGTAATACTGAAAACTACATTGCATCAGACATTCCAGCAATTTTAGAGTTTACAAATAAATTTTATTTTTTAGAAGATAATGAATTAGCTATGATAACTAAAGATAAAGTTGATTTTTTTGATATTGATTTAAATAATTTGACTAAAGAAATTAAAAATATTGATTGGGATGTAAATAGTAGCGAAAAAAATGGTTATGAAGACTATATGCTTAAGGAAATATATGAACAACCTAAAGCTATAGCTGAAACAATAGGATCAAGATTAAATATTAATGAAAAATGCCATTTTGATGACTTAAATATAGATTTAGCTGACATTAATAAAATATATATTATTGCATGTGGTACAGCAATGCATTCAGGTTTAGCAACTAAATATACTTTTGAACATTTTTGTAATTTGCCAGTAGAAGTAGATGCTGCATCAGAATTTAGATACAGAAATCCATTAATAGATGAACACACTTTTTGTATTTTTGTAAGTCAATCTGGTGAAACTGCTGATACTATCGCTGCTCTAAAATTAGCAAAAAATCTTAACTCTAAAACCTTAGCTATTGTTAATGTTATTGGTAGTTCTTTAACTAGAATTGCAGATTATACTATTTATACACATGCTGGTCCAGAAATTGCTGTTGCATCAACTAAAGCATATACTTGTCAAGTTGTCATTTTAAATATTCTTGCTGTATATTTTGCTGAGTTATTAGGATTAAATTCAAAAGAATTAGAAGATTTTAAAGAGGAAATATTAAACCTCCCTGAAAAGACAAAATTAGTATTGGGAAATACAGATATTATTAAGAATTTTGCTAATAAAGTATATTCACAAAAAGATATTTTCTTTATAGGTAGAAATATTGATTATCCAGTATGTATGGAGGGCTCTTTAAAATTAAAAGAAATATCTTATATACATTCTGAGGCATACCCAGCTGGAGAACTTAAACATGGTCCTATTGCTTTAATTGAAGATGGAGTGACAGTAATTGGTATTGCTACAAATAAAAATTTATTAGGCAAAACTATAAGTAATATAGAAGAGGTTATAACAAGAGGAGCTAATGTTATGATGCTTAGTAATCAAAATTTACCTAATATAAATATTAGTTGTAATATAAGTATACCTGAATGTAACTCATTCCTTTCTCCTATATTATCAATAATTCCACTACAATTATTTGCATACTATATTGCTAAATATAAAAAGCTTGATGTTGATAAACCAAGAAATTTAGCTAAATCTGTTACTGTCGAATAATAATTAAACTCATAAAGACCTTCACTATCTAGTGAAGGTCTTTATATTAAGAATGTCTTTTTTTAAGTTATCGCTATCCTATTTTGATAATCTAATTTCTTGCTCCATCCATGATGGTATTGGGTTTTTAGTACCTAATGTATACATCAGACAGATTTTTACCTTAGAATCATTTTTACAATAACAGTATATTTTGTTATATAATTCTTCTGTCAGTAATCCTGTTCCTATCATAGATACAATAATAGAACTATAATCTTCTGATGTAGTCATCATTTCATCAATTAACTCATCAAAATTTTCTGTGCTTTCTGCTCTGTATAACATGCGGGCTAAACTCTCTTTTTCTAATTCAGATCTAGGAAGCCGTCTTATTGTTATTTCCTTCGCATAACAGCAATCGTTACACTTAAAAAGCATTTCTTTCATATTACCAAATCTCCTTTCAAAATTATTCAACAATTGGAGATATGGTAGAAGTCTCCAATTGCAGTTGAAGACTCTAAGTCTTTGTTAAATTTACTATATCATTTTATAAAGATATAGTCAATTTTTTATATGTTATTATATAAAATACGAGGGTAGCTATAGCTACCCCCGCGTTTTTTGTAAGGCTCCTCACCTTACGGTTCACGTATGTAATTCCCCAATTACAATTTTATTATATCACATTACTTTACATAATGCAATACTTTTTTCCAAATTTTTTATAATTTATTATTCTTTATTTCATTTTCTCAAAACTATTTGACATTTATTTGTGAGCCGTGTATAATAAAAGTAGGAAATAAAGAATCCACGTAAGTGGTTGCCGAAAGAGTTATAACCATTCCCTCGTCAAAGCAGAATGGTTATTTTTTTATTGCCTATATAGTAAAAAACAAATGATGATTAATAAGGCAATATTTATGATAGTTATTCCTACTAATCCATAGAATAGTAGGTTAGTAATTTCTAATAACGCTATTTCTACCATATTAACCACCTCCTTTTGTTACATTCTCACAACTAAAAGTTGTGGCATAATATGTATTCATCTAAAGTAAAAGGTGGCAACTCACTCCGCTTATTCTTTTTTCCTACATTTACCATTATAATGCATTTTCGTTTATTTGTATAGCGAACAAATTAATTTTTTGTAATTATTTTAAAATGATGATTTCTATAATCAACTTTAATCATAAAAACACCTCTTATTTATTAATTTTCTAATCAATAAATAAAAGGTGTTTATTGGTTTTTACTTATTATCTTTATTGGTCTAAAAAAGTATTTATTGGTTTATAAATATAATTTTTTTATTTTTTAATCTCTGTATTTCTTGTTATTACTATACTATGCTGATTTTAGTTCTAATCTTAATTTATCTGCTATCATTGCGATAAATTCTGAATTTGTTGGCTTTCCTTTAGTTGCTGATACTGTATATCCAAATATATTTTCTGTTACTTTTGGATCTCCTCTACCCCATGCTACTTCTATTGCATGACGTATTGCTCTTTCTACTCTAGAAGGTGTTGTTCCATATTTAGTTGCAATATCTGGATATAATTGTTTTGTTATTTGATTAATCATTTCTATATTATTTACTGACATTATTATTGCTTCTCGCAAAAATTGATATCCTTTTATATGTGCTGGAACTCCAACTTCATGAATAACATTTGTTACAGCTGCCTCTAAATTTCCTTTCTTGTTTTCTTCTGTTCCCTTTACTGTTATATATGGTGATTTTATTTCTCTATTTAAACTAATATCATTAATTCTTTCTGGATTCTCTGTTTTTATTTCTTTTATTCTTTGTGTTAATATAGAAATATCAAATGGTTTTACTATATAATAGTCTGCTCCTAATACTATTGCTTTTTGCGTAATTTTGTCCTGCCCAACAGCTGATATCATAATTTTTGTTGGATTATTTTCTAGTTTAGATTTATTTAATTTCTCTAGAACACCTATTCCATCTAAATTTGGCATTATTACATCTAGTAATACTACATCTGGTTTTAGTCTTACTATATCTGAATATGCCTCTTCTCCATCTCTTGAAATTTTTATTATTTCCATACTTTCATCATTACTTAAATAATTTTTTAATGTCATACCAAATTCATAGTTATCATCTGCTATTAAAATTCTTATTTTGTCATTCACTTAAAATACCTCCTAAATTTAATCATCTGTAAAATTTTACCATATGATTATATAAAGTTTTTAAAAATTATTCAATAGTTTTTTCCAATTTTTTGCAATTATTTCTATAAACCTTTATTTTTGGCGATATTTTTCGTGTGTCTTTTTTCGACTTTTTTCATACTATATTATAATTATATAATATATGTTGTTCCTCTAAATTATGATATTTTCCTCCTCTATATTCACATTCAAAATTTCGACATTACTTAATCCTAATTCTAATTTCTTGTCTATGTTTGACTCTAAAGTTACTATTATGTTTACTTTATAATCTAACTTTACTATATTAATTCCTATTTTTTTACATATATATTCTAAGTTCTTTAAATTATTATAAGATATTTCTACTGAATATCTTATCCCATATTCTTTATCTATTATTTCTGCTTTTTCTAGTGTTTTTTTTCCTGCATCTGTATATGCCCTTACTAATCCTCCTGTTCCTAATAATATTCCTCCAAAGTATCTTGTTACTACTATTAATATATTATTTAAATTATTATTTTTTATCAATTTTAATAATGGTGCTCCTGCTGTTCCAGAAGGTTCACCATCATCACTAAACTTTTCTATATCATTTACTATATACGCATAACAATTATGTTTTGAATCATAAAATTTTTTTCTAATTTCTAATATTTTATCTTCTGCTTCCTTTTTACTACTAACATAAAAAGCATTTGCTATAAATCTTGACTTTTTTTCTATTATTTCTGCACTTACATTACTACTTATTGTTTTAAACATTCTTTTAATCTAATCCTGCAGTGTATCCTGTTGAATATGCTATTTGTAAGTTGAATCCTCCTGTATATGCATCTACATCAATTATCTCTCCTGCAAAATATAGTCCTTTCACTAATTTTGATTCCATTGTTTTTGGATTTATTTCCTTTATATTAATTCCTCCTGATGTTATTATTGCTTCCTCAATTGGTCTAAACTTGGATATATTTACTTCAAAATTTTTAAGTAATTTCACTAATTTCCTTCTTTCTTCTTTCGTAACATCATTTATTTTTTTATCTATACCCATCTTTCTGGCTATTACAGGTATCATTTTTTTTGGTAATAATTTATCTAAACTATTTTTGAACTCTTTGTTCTTACAGATTTCAAAGTCTCTTAATATTCTTTCATCTAATTTTTCTTCTGATAATGCTGGTTTTAGGTCTATTACTAATTTAATGTTTTTCATGTCTCCTTTTACTAGATGTGCTGAACTACTTAATATAACAGGTCCTGACACTCCAAAATGCGTAAATAACATTTCTCCAAAATCATTATATATTTCTTTATTATCTTTTATTAATTTAATTTTCACATTTTTTAAACTGAGTCCCTGTAGTTTTTTGCAAGTTTCCAAATCTGATTCTTCTGCTACTAATGGTACTAATGATGGTTTTATTTCTGTTATTGTATGTCCTAATTCTTTAACCATTATATACCCATCTCCTGTAGAACCTGTTGTAGGATAGCTTTTTCCACCTGTTGCTAAAATTACTTTATCTGCTTTATATTCTCTATTATTTGCTAAAACTCCTATTATTTTATTATCTTTAACTATTATCTTATCTACTTTTGTGTTTTTAATTATATTTATATTAAGTTTTTTCATTTTTTGCATAAGAGCATTTAATACATCATGTGCTTTATCTGTTATTGGGAAAACTCTATTTCCTCTCTCTTCTTTAGTCTTTAATCCTTCACCCTCTAAAAGATCAATTATATCTTTATTATTAAAATTATTTATAGCACTATATAAGAATCTACCATTTGTGGGTATATTTTTAATAAATTCTTCTATTGGTAAACTGCTAGTTATATTACATCTACCTTTGCCCGTAATACATAGCTTTTTACCTAAAGAGTCCATTTTTTCAATTATTGTTACATCATTATTTTTAGCACTACTTATTGCTGCGAGTATTCCTGCTGGTCCACCACCTATGACAATTACTTTCATATTTAGTTTTCCTTTCTAATCTACCATATTACTAATTGCTTTCATTAATCCTAATTTTCCATATTCATACGTTAATCCACCTTGTTGAAATGCAATATATGGTGGTCTTAATGGTGCATCACAACTTAATTCTATAGATGATCCCTGTGTAAATGCTCCTGCTGCCATAATTACTTGATCTTCATATCCTGGCATGTCTCCTGGAACTGGTATAGAATTAGAATCTATTGGTGATCCCATTTGTATACCTTGACAATATTTTATTAACTTTTCTCTATCATTAAATTCTATAGTTTGTACAATATCTGATCTTGTTTCATCAAAATTAGGATCTACTTTATAACCTAATTCTTGCATTATTCTACTTGTTAAAACTGCTGTTTTTAAACTACTTGCTACTACACTTGGTGCCATAAATAGACCTTGCAATATTTTTTTGTTCATTCCAAGTGATGGACCTACTTCTTTTCCTTCTCCTGGTAATGTTAATCTTTGTGATACTAAGTTTATAAGATCTTTTTTTCCTACAACATATGCTCCATTTGGTGCTATTCCACCGCCTAAATTTTTTATAAGTGAACCTACTAATATATCTGCTCCTAATTCACTTGGTTCTATTTTATTAGTAAATTCTCCATAGCAATTATCTACCATAATAATTACTTCATTATTTACCTTTTTTATTTCACTAATTACTTTTTTTATTTTTTCTAGACTTAAACTTTTTCTTAAAGCATATCCTCTTGAACGTTGTATTTCAATAAGTTTAATATCTTTTTTCTGTACTCTATTTACAATTGCATCATAATTAAAATCATTATTTATTAGATCAATTTGTTCATATTTTACTCCAAATGCTTTTAGTGAACTACTATTTTCTCTTAAACCTATAACTTCATCCATAGTATCATAAGGTTTTCCACTAATGCTTAACATTGTATCTCCTGGTCTTAATAATCCAAAAAATGTTACATTTAGTGCATGTGATGCAGATATGAATTGTCCCCTTACTAAACTATCTTCTGTATTAAATATTTGACTGTATATTTTTTCTATAGTATCTCTGCCAATATCGTCATATCCATAACCAGTAGTTTCATTAAAATGTACTTCTGATACATTATTATCATGAAATGCTTTTAATACTTTAAGAGAATTATATTCACATATTTCTTGTATTTTTGAAAACTCTTCTTTTACTTCTTCTTCACATTTATTTGTTAAATTAATTACTTTTTCTTTTATTCCATATTTATTATACATTTTTTATTCCCCACTATAAACTATAATTCCTGCTTGACTATTTGTTTTATAATAACTATTTAAAAACATAACATCTAACCATGAAATTGTATATTGTTTATTAGATGTTAGTTTTCCATCTAAATTTACTATTTGCCATTTTCCATCTTTTTTAACTCCTGCAACATTTACATTCTGCTCTGTTACCATATCAAATTCACATGGAACAATTATATCTCCACTAGAATTTGCTAATCCCCATTTTCCATTATTTTTTACTGCATATATTTGGTTATTTGGATATAATTGCTTATATGTTTTTTCTTTTCCTGTTAAGTCATAGTATCTTACATCATTTTCAGAATATAGTTTTATATATTCATCCCTTTTTGATATATATGCATTTTCTAATCCTTCATGAATATTCATATTTTCATCAATTATATCTGTTCTATTTGTGGTAATATCGATTGCTTGAATTACATTTGTTTTATCTATTTTTTGCATTGCACTATATTTTAATTCTACAATTATCTTACCATCACTATCTATTATTCCAGTCTCACCATTTTTTGTTACTATGAAATAATTGTCTTCTAAGTGTTCTATATAAGTATAAGTTTCTCTTAACTTTTTATTGTTATTACTATCTACAATATTGTATTTATTATCTTTATTTATTATTATTGCATAATTATCATTTACTTTATTGTAACTAATTATATCTGTGTCAAGCTTCTTTCCTTCTGCATCAAATATTATTATCTCTTCTCCTTTTTGAGCCTCAATATGTTTTCCTCCTACTATTATATTATCATAATCTATTGGAATGATGTTGTCTCCTTCTATATTTATGGCTCCATATGTTTTATCTTTTTTTACTATTAGCAAATTATTATTTTTATCAAAATTTATATCCGTATATTCGCTTTTAATTATCTCTTTTCCGTTTTTTATTAAACCATATCTACCATTATTTGAGACAATTAAATATACATCCTTGCCTTCCAACTCAGTAATTCTACTAATTTCATTATATAATGTTTCTAATATTATTTTTCCTTTTCTATTTGCATATCCGAATCTGTATCCATCATCAGTTTTTATTCTTAATACAAATCCAGCATTTTCATATTTTTCTTCTTCATCATAATACCCATCTGAAATTATAGTGTCATATTCAGGTTCTATAATAGTAGTTCCTTTTATATTTATTACTCCAAATTTTCCATTCTTTTCTACTTTTAAATTTCCTTCTTTATAGTCAATATTAGTAATAGAGTCATAAATATTTTCTGTTATTTTATTTCCTTCTAAGTCTATTATTCCATATAGTCCATCTTGTTTATATTTTAATACTGATTTTTCATATGGAACATTACTTGCTATAAGATTTATGCTAATTGCTTCTACATTATCATATTGTTCATATTTTTTGCTTCCATTACTATCTAAAGCAATAAAATTTTTTCCATCATCAGATACTATAAATATCGGCATTGTTGGGTTAGGTATGTCTACTGAATTATATTTAGCTTCTATAATTAAATTTCCTTCTTTATCTATTACCCCATATTTTCCATTTTGTTGCAATTTATAATATTGTATTTGTTCATCAGAAATTTCTAATAATTTGTATTCATATTTTTTATTATTTGTAACTACAAATATACCTACAATAATTAATACTATAGCAATTATTGTAAGTGGAATTATAAAAACTTTTTTATTCTTTTTTCTCATTAATTAACTTCTCCTTAATCACTATTTTTAACTAGTATTTATTATATATTCGCTAACTTGATATGTCAATAAAGACTAATTTTAAGTTTCAGTATTTTTTAATATTATTGTTAGCCTTATAATAGAGATTTATATCATATATTTTTGTAGTATTAAAAATAACATTATTAATATTAATATTTTTGCTTTTTTCTTCATTGTTCTCCTTTTAGTTCAGATACAACACATCTTCTCATATTATTCATATCTTTTACATATGTAATTAATACTAAACTATCTTTATTATTCTTAGTTTTATATTCTTTTGATGCATATTTTTCTTCATTATCTATTATGATATTTTCTATAACTTGATATTTATATTCTTTATCATTTAGTATGTATATTATTTCATCACCTATTTCTAATTCTTTTAGATTAGCAAAGTAATTTTTGTGTTCTCCTGTATTATATGCTTTAAGTGCAATATTTCCATATATTAAATTAGAAGTAGTATAATGACCTACATATTGATTTATAATTTCATGTTCAGTACCTGCTTTTATTTGTGCATTTAAATTCAATTTTTCAATATATATTTTCCATGTAGTTATATTATCAAGTGTTATATCATTTTGATTTAAGTTATTTGTAATATTTTCTTCATTATTTATATTTTCATATATTTGATTATTTTGTTTTAGACTTAAAATTTTGAGAAAACTAATTATTATGAAAAATATTATTAAAGATACAAAAAAAGATAAAATGTTTATATTTCTTTTATTATAATTTATCATATAAACATTTTACCATTTTTTAACATTGTTGTAAATAAGTTTTCATCGACAAAACACGACATTTTTAGTCCTTTAAAATTGCATAATTCTCATTATATTGTTTATCTATCTTCAAATCTTAGAGTCACATATCCGTAATATCTTACTCCATCTTTTACTAATTCAAACAATGTTGGTATGTCTTTTATTTTGTTTTCTAAAAGTTTATAACTTTCTTCACTTCCATTTCCTAAATTATAATTTAAATAACCTACTATACTAGAATCATACAAAGTACTATATTACAGATGCTATATCATATCTATTACCTTCAACTGTTATAAAAGCTCCTTCAAATTTAGTTTTCTTATCATCTTCAACATCTCTTAGGACTACATCAAACAAATCAATATCAACATAATATAAAGATATATTAGATACTTCTACTGATTTTTTTATTTATTTCCTGTTAAAACAGCTTCTACAATAAATGCATATACTCCATTTTCTTTTGCTACATATGTATCAGATATTCTGATGTTATATCATTATTACCTTGTGAAATAGCATAATTTACCACTTCTTCAAAACTTTTAAAACGCTGGCCTGTTAGTTGTGACATCTCAACAATACATAGTTTCTTTATTTTATCATACGTTTTATAATTTTTCTATATATTTTTCTTTTAATTGGGCGACTGATAGTCGCCCCCTACAATCTTTTTGGGGAAAAGAAACTGTCACTCTATCCCACTAATCTATTGTTGTTGATGTTCTGCCTTTGCCTATTACACTTTCTAAAAGTGATCTCCATGTATTACATCCTACAATTCCATCTACTGAAAGACCTACTACTCTTTGGTAACTTCGTACTGCATTTATTGTTTGATTTCCAAATACACCATCTAATCCTCCTGTTTTATATCCTAATGTATTTAGACAGTCTTGTGCTATTAATACATATGATCCTCTTGATCCACTTCTAATTATTGGGAACCCCCCTGTTGAGCAAGCTGGATTTCCTCTTCTTTTATCAAAATGCACCCATGTAGGAGTTAAACTTTTAGGTTCTACATAACTCCATACATTTGAGTTTAATGCACTTGTATATAACTGTGCTCTTCTTGCTACAGATAATGTTTGCCCTGCATCAAAAGCTAATCCCGCATAATGTTGTGAAAATGTAGAATGTCCTCCCTCATATGGTCTTCTAAATGCATATCCTACTGGTATTGGACCTCCAAATGCATATCTTTGACTATTCCATGCTAGCATACATCTTTTTTCTGTCCACAAAGTTTGACTATTGCTTGATCCTCTGAACTCTCTAACTGTCAATGTACGATTTGTAACATATGGCATAGCCTCTCCTTCTCCCCTATAGTATGTTTCCATTCTATTTGTATCATTATTATATACTTTAATTTTTGCCATAATACCTCCTTATTAAAATAATTGCTATATAATAATGTATGTTATTTTTTTTATTTTGTGAATTATCTTGATATTCTTAAGCATTGTCCTGGATATATTAGATTTGGATTCTGTATTCTATTTAACATTACTATATTTGAAATTGTTGTATTATATCTTCTTGAAATTGAGTATAACGTATCTCCTTTAACTACTTTATAGCACATATGTCCTAAATCATTTTCCATTCCTGATGTCCTAATAATTAATCTTTGGCCTACATATATTAAATTTACATTTTTTATTCCATTCATTCTTGCAATATTGTTTACTGTAGTTCCATATTTTATGGCTATTTTGCTTAACGTATCTCCTCTTTTTACTATATATACTACATCTCTTATTGGATCATCTCCTCCAGACCCTGAAGAAGTTATTGGTACTCGCAAAGTTTCTCCTGCAAATATAAGATTCGGATTTTGAATATTATTTATTCTTACTAATTCTGCTACTGTTGTTCCATAATCTAAAGCTATTCCGCTTAATGTATCTCCCCACACTATTCTTATTGTTTTATATCTTTCTGATGGTCCGTCTGTATCTGGTATTATCGTACTTCCGCCACCACTTCCATTTACAAATATTCCTTCTGTAAATCTATTTCTATCTACATATCCTTCTATTCCACTCACAGTTCCTTGATCAGTATATTGCCATCCAACATATGTGTTCCATTTACCATTACTTTCTGGTCTTGATACTCCATATTCTGCTACCCAAAGTGGATAATTTAAAATTTCTCCATCCCATATAGTTCTTGCTGTATATGTATTACTATACACAACTACTGGTTTATTTGTAATTTGCTCTAACCTTTTTATAAAAGCCAAACCTATTGTATTTATTTGATTATTTGATAAATTTCCAAATTCCTCAAAGTCCATTGCTAATAAACAATCTATCTCTTTTCCTGATATTTTTGATGCAAAGAATTGAGCCTCTGCTTCTGCCTCTGGTATGCTTCTAGCCATCACATAATGATAAAAACCTATTTTTAGTCCATTTGCTTTTGCGTTTTCATAACTTGATTCAAAATTAGGTGATATGTAATTTGTTCCTTCTGTTACTTTTATATATACTATTTGTATACCATCATTTGCTACATCATTAAAATTAATATTTCCTTGCCAACTACTTATATCTATCCCTTGATAAATCTGCTCTCCTGACGGTTCTATCGCTTTTGCTTCTAATATTGTTATTTGTAAAATTATAAATATCATTAAAGTTATTGTTATTATTTTTTTCAAATTTTTTCCTCCTTGTTTATATATTTTATTAACTGTAAACTATTTTTGTTAACTATATGTTTGTATATATTTTAAAATTTTGGATAAAATATATTTATATTTGAGACGAAAGGAAGGATATTATGGCTAATTTAAGCAAAGTAGAGTTACAAAATTTAAGACATTTTATTAGTTCTAGTGATACTTGTTATGCTAAATTAAATCAATATGCAAATGCTGCTGTTGATCCACAAATCAAACAGCTTTTTACTAAAGCTGCTCAAGATAATTTAAATACAAAACAAACTTTAATGACTTTTTTAGAAAATTAGGAGGGTTATATGGACGAAAAAACAATGGTCAATGATGTACTAGAGAGTACAAAATCTGGTTTGTCTGGATACCAAACAGCTATATCTGAAACTGAAAATATGCAACTTAGACAAACTTTGCAACAACTTAGAGATGGAAATGAAAGTTTTCAATATGAACTTTTTAAAGTTGCAAAGTCAAAGGGATATTATACTCCTGCTGATCCAGCTGATCAAAGTGAAATTCAAAAAATCAAAAATGAATTAAACTAAAAAGAAGCGTTACCGCTTCTTTTTTATAATACATATCTTCTTATTAGTACAACTCCTAATGCTATTATATCTGCAAATAATATTCCTATTACTACATATGATTTTACATTCTCTCCACCAGTTATTATTGATAACAATACTGTTGACCAACTATCATTGTTATTACTTACTTCCTCAATACCATATTTATTAGTTGCCTTTGTTAATGTTGCTTTATTTTCTTTAGCTCCTATATTTTCTGATCCATTTTTCCATCTTAATACTATATCTATATCTGCGTATTCTCCAGGTTCTAATAAATTTTTCTCTAATTTGTTGGTTTTTATTATTCCATTTACTTCTTTCCAGTTCTTATTTTCATTTTTTATAAATTCTAGTCCTTCTGGAATTATATCTTCTATCTCTGTTGCATATCCTGATACTTTTCCTACATTTGTTACTCTTATTGTATAAACAAATTTTATTACTGTACTTTCTATTCTTTTATTGTTTAAGTCTACTTTCATTATTTTGCTTGGTTCTTCATCTGGATCTATTTGAGTTAACTTTATCTTTTGTTTATTGTCCTCTAATAATATTATTTTACTTGTCCATTTTTGTATTTTCAAATCAAATGTAGCATATTCTGTTTTTAAATCATATATTTGTATCCCATCTGTTTCTATTACCTCAATTTTTGCTTCTATTTTTTCATATTGTTCTGGTAATTTTGTACTTTCTACTGTATATTTTCCTGGTGGTAAATTAGTTATTATATTTTCTATGCCATCGTCATCTTTTAGCTCATATTTTGCTACTTCATTTCCGTCCTCATCTTTTATTACAAGTTCTCCTTCTTCTACTTTGTCGCCTTTTTGATCTGTTATTTCAAATTTTACTTTTGTGTAGTCTTGCTTTAATATTATTTCTTGCCATTTTTCTGTATCTATTATTTCAAATTTCAATTTTTCTGTTTTTACATATCCCTTTTCTTTTGGTGCTTCTATTTCCTCTAAATAATATTCTCCTATTGGTAATTTTGTAATTTCATTTCCAATTTCTGAACTTACTATATTATCTATTATTGTGTTTCCGTTTAAGTCCGTTATTCTTAGTATCGCTCCTTCTACTGGTTCTTCTGTCTTTCCGTCTATAACATGTATTTTTACTTTTATATAATCATTTTCAAATATTACTTTTCTATGTATTGTGTCTCCTTCTGATATGTTATATTTAGCATCTATACTCTTTATTTCATTATTTTTTAAATATCCATCTTTTATGTTTATTTGTTTTATTTCATATTCTCCTAATGGCAAGTCAATAGCAAAATTTGTTTTTCCCTCTTTATCTGTTGTTTCTGTTTTAATAAATTCTCCTGACTCTATTACTGTTTCCCCAAATTTATTTTTTATATCTGCACTTGCATAAATTCCATATTTTGTTCCTTCTATTGCATTTCCATCTTTGCCTTTATTTTCTATATCAATTTTCACCTTTTGTCTTTCTTTTATTATATCTTTATTGATCCATACTATTGGTGTTCTTTGAGCTTCCTTTTTCCATTCGTCTTTTTCAATTTTTTCATTATTTACACTATAGTTATAATCTACATCTATGTCTTCTTTTATTGGTAAAAATCCATCTATTGTGTTCATTTCTTTAATATAGTATTTTCCTATTTCTATATTTTCAAAATAAACAATGCCATTTTCATTTGTTATTCCTTCTCTTATTAACTCATCTTTCGCATATCTTATAGTTCCACTGTTATCTTGTGTATATATGTCCTCTCTTGCATATAATGCAAATTCCACTTCATTTACTGCCATTTTTTCATATTTTATTTCTGCTCTTTCAAAGTTTATTTTTTGAATAGTTTGGATGTATTCTCCTTGCACATTTAATTTTACTGTTGCTAATTGTTCTCTGTTTTCTTCTTTTAATACTACTACATTATTTTCAACAAAATTGTCTACATAGTATAATTGATTTGTACCTATTTCAAATTTTACATTTGGAATTGAATCTAGCTTTAGTTCTCCGTTTTCACTATATCCTTCCTCACCTTTTATTGTATATCCATCTGCTATCTCTATTTGTTTTAATTCATATTTTCCTACTTTTAAGGCCATTGGACTTATATATATTCCATCTTTTTCTACTTTAAATGGATTTGTATTTGTTCCTATTTGTTTCTTTCCATTATTATATGTTACTAATTCTTTTGTCTCTGTATTTTCAATTATAAACTTTGTTCCCTCTTTTAGTATGTTTTGTTTTGTATTTGCATCAGTAAAATATATTTTTACTTTACTTTCAAAATTTGGATCACAAACATATTTCATTTTTTGTAGTTCTCTTGAATCTATCTCTACCTTTATTTCAAATGGTTTTACTGCTTCATAATTGTCTGGTACACTTGTCTCTATTAATATATATTCACCATATGGCAATTCTGGACTTTTTATATATCCATCTTCATTACTAAATAACTCTTCTAATGTTTTATTTTCATGGCCTTCATAGTAAGTAGCTGTTTCTTCTTTTTCTGCATTATATGGATAATATACATCTTTTCCCTGTGGTAAAAATTGCATATTTTCTTCTGTCCTATTCTCTATTTTAAAATAATAATCTATTAAGTCTTCTAATTTATATGTTCCATTTGAATTTGCTTTTATAGTTATATTTATATCTTGTTTTGCAGATTCATCATTTAGAGTATATGTTCCATCTGAATTTTTACTTATTTTTCCTTCTGTTACTATTTTTAATTTTGATACTAAATATACTTTAAATCCTGCATTTTCTAGAGGAGCCATATTGTCTTGTCCTAATTTTACAATTTGAAAGCCTTGTTTTATTACTGTTTTTTGTATTATTAAATTTTTTGTTATCTTTTCTATTTCTTCTCCTTGATAGCTGAAATCTACTTCAAATTCTGTTTCATTTATTTTATATCCTTTACTTGTTACAATTTCTTTTATAAAGTATTCACCACATTTTAGATCATTTACTTTAAACCTCCCTTCACTATCAGTTGTAACCGTCTTTACCAATTCACCTTCTTTATATAATATTCCTGGTTCTCCATCATATCGTGTTGTTTCGCCATCTGAATGATTTATTTGTTTTCTAGCATATATTCCAAATTTTGCTCCTTCTAATGTTGCGTCTCCTTGTCCAATATTCTTTTTACTTTCTGAGTCTATTACTTGTATATTTATTTCTGTTTCTACTGGTTTGCTCTTTATTTTTCCTTCTTCATTATTAAATATTTCTATTGTTCCTTCATTTTCTATGTCTTGATCACTATATTTACCATTTTTTTAATATTTCTAACATATTTATATCATAGGTTCTTTTCTCTTTTGTTCCTGGTGCATAATCTCCATAATATCCATTTGCTGCTGTTTGTTCTATTATTCTATATTTTCCCTCATTTATATTTGTATAATACATCCATTCTTCGATTAAGTACGTTTTATCTTCTTGTCTAACTAACTTGACAATATCGTCTCTTGTGTAACTTAAATATTCTTCATATTGCATACTATTTTTATTCCATTGGTATATTTTATACAATGCATTGTTACCTATTTCTTTGTTAGTTTCTTTATCTATATTGTGAAATTTAACTTTTAATTTATATGGTTCATTCTCTATTACTCCTGGTATTTCTCCTAACTTATCTGGTTTGCTTTCATAATTTACTTTATATTCTGAATTATTGTAGTCTGGAATTATTGTGTAATCTTCTGTTCTTAGCTCATTTATTTTAAATTCCATATAAAAGACATTATTTTTATAATTTTCTTCTGTTTTAGTTTCTTCTATTCTGTATTTTCCTTGTGTTACACTATTCCATTCATAATACCCTGTTTCATAATATCCATCTTTATCTGAATCTGATATTTTTTCTTTTTCTACATATTTATTTCCATTCCATTCATATAGTGTAAACTCTGCTCCTGTAATATTTTCTTTTGTTATACTATTTATTTTTTTAAGCTTTATATTAGCTTTTGGCATTTGGTATTCTGCTGTAAAATTCTTTTCTGTTTTTGTCAATTCTCCTAAATTAATATTTGTGTTTTCTCCTTTATATGATCTTAGATTTCCTGTTAAATTTATACTACTACTATACTCTTTTAATTGACTTACAGTTCCATATACTTCTATTACTACTTTATCTTTTGCTTTTGATATTTTATTTTCGCCAAAATCAATAATTAACTCATTATTATTTAGACTATATTCTGTTATAGCATTTTTCTCTCCTAAACTATTTATATAAAATATTTTTAATGTATTAGTATCTAATATTATATCTTTATCTATTTTAAAAGTAATTATTCCATTATTTAGTCCCAATTCTCGATAGTTATCATCACTTGTACTTTGTATGCTAGCATTTATTTTCACTTTTCCATTTTTTAAATATCTATTCTCATATGTATCTATTGGTGTATATGTTATATCTGACAAATATGACGGAAGTATTAACTCATTTGTAATTGTGTATCTATTTACTGTTGTTTTATATCCTGTTACCTCATTTTGGCTTACTTTATATTCATATGGATTACCTGTTGTTGTATCATATGTTTGTAAGTTATTATAATTAAATGTTCCATTTTCTCCTACTAATACAGGATCTGGTAAAGTATTTACTGCTCCTGTGGTTGGAGTTCTTGATAATGTAACTTGCACATTATTTGGTCTTGCCAAATATTTATTATTTTGATCATTCCATATTACATTTCCACTTATGTTATGAGTTATTAAATTCCATGTTGCAGTTAGACTAGAGTTCTCATAACCCATTGTAAATTTTTTTCCATTTAGTAAGCTTCCTCTTCCAGTTAAATTCCAACCTTCAAAACTATATCCATATCTTGTAGGATTTTCAATTGTTTTTGTATCAGTGTATTGTATTGTAAAATTTTTATTATCTGTGCTTTCTTCCCATATTCCTCCATTTGGATTAATACTTAAATTATAATTATTTTTACTCCATATAGCATTTAATGTTATATTTCCCCCATTAACTGTTGTTAAATTTTTAACTTTTTGTCCATTTGTGTAAGTATTAGTTCCATCTGTCCATCCAACAAATGTACACCCCGTTTTAGTAAATCCATTTGTTGCCAAATTAGATTCAACATTATATGTATGATTTGTACGATTTGTTGTACCTGTTCCTCCATTTGCATTATATGTAACATTATATGTGTTTGGCTCTTCATGGCCATTACATTTATATCTATATACATAATGTGTATGTCCATTCCATACGAATCCATCTGCTGAATCTCCCCAAATTGCATTTCCAGAAGAATCATAACCTAAAAGACCTGTACTTCTTTTATTATTAATAGCACAATCGAATGTTGGATATAATCCTCTACTATTTAAACCTTCTCCACTAAGCTTATTATATCCAAGAAAGTAGTGATAAAATGATCCTTTTGGATAAGCTGTTCCACCTGAACTACCAGGAAAATTGACTCCTTCAAAACCATAAGTATTTTCTCCAAACATCCATCTATAATACATAACTCCTTTTAAGTATTTTCCATTTATATTTTGAGTACAATCTGGAATAGATGATTTAAAATAATATATCCTCATATCCTTTTTTGCTCTAAAGTTTTTATATCCTGGTACTTGATTTGCTGTTGCTACAAATCTACTTCCTTCATAATGGCCATACATATATTCACCTGAAATTGTCCATGTTCCACCATCAGTAGTTGGAAAAGTATAGCTTCTTACTGTATCATCAGAATTATATGTTCTGCCATCTGTTATAACATCATGATATAGATAGTGATAGCAATATCTACCTTTTGAATCTTGTGCCAAATTATTACAGTTTGAAATAGTTTGTCCATAATTTGTCCAATTACCATTATTATGATATACCAAATGATATCCAGGTGTCACTGCTTCAACAACTGGAATGAATTTTGACATAGCTAATACCAAAAATGCCATTAATATAATTACTAATATTATTTTTTTCTTAGATCTAACTACTTTGTTTCTCATATGATATACCCTTTCTTATATTTCATACTTTAATTTATATAAATATTATTATTATATTATTTTATTTACTATATTTTTAATTGTAAAGAGTTCAATATTATAGTTTCTTTTAACTATATACGGAAACACTTTATATGCATAATGTTAAATCTTTATTACATTTTTGTTATTTATTAGTAACTTCGATATTATTAACAGCTATATCTCTATTATCCGTAGATATTATAAGTTTTCTCCTATTGTAAACAAAAGGTACGATTGATAATCACCCATACAAAAATAACCTCTTTCATAGAGGTTATTTTTATCATATCATTTTAATTTTATTTTAGTATATATAGTTTTGTGGGTTTACTGCTCTTCCATTATATCTTATTTCAAAATGTAGATGGTTACCTGTTGATATACCTGTTGATCCAACTGCTGCTATAACTTGTCCTTGTGATACTGTTTGTCCACTACTTACATATACTGCACTACAATGTCCATATAATATACTTACTGAACTTGTTGATTTTATCATAACTACATTTCCATATCCTGAATATCCATTTGTGTTAGATCCATAACCTGCAAATACTACTTTTCCTCCTGCTGATGCTTTTATTGCTGTTCCTTTTGGTGCTGATATATCTAATCCTTTATGGTTGTCCCTTGATCTTATTCCAAATCTTGAACTTATTGTTCCTGATATTGGTTTTACCAATGAAATACCTAAATCTGTTGTTACACTTGGTCCTGTATATCCTGCTTGTGGTATTGTAGTATTATTTTCAGCTACTACAATAGTCTTTTTATATAATTCTGATACACATGTATCTACATCTTTATATTCTGCTTCACTTGTAGCATATTTTTCTACTATACCTAATTTATCTGCATTTGAACTTTCTTTTTCTTTTAATTTATTTACTGCTGATTCTGCATCTGCAAACTCTTTGACATATGCCTTTTCTTCATCGTTTTCTGTTATTACATAATATTTATAGTATTTTTCTCCAGATGAAGTAACCTTTTCAAATATTTCATCATCATTTGTTTCAATTCCATTTTTTAATAGGCAAGCTGTATATTCTGGCATATCTTTTACTTCTACAAAAGCTACTCCATCTTTATCTCCAGAATTTATATAATCATTAATCTTTTTTTGTAACTCAACTTTGTTTTGTGTATATCCTACTATCTCTCCATTTAATGTTACACTATATGTTTGTTTATATGTAATTTTAATTATACCTAATATTAATGTAGCTGATATAATCAAAAGTATTAACATTTTCACTAACTTTCTAGTTCCCACTACTATTTTCTTTAGATTATTAATGATGCTCCCCTCCTTTTGTTTTATTGTATATTTTATATCACATTAATTTATTTTTGTCTAGTGTTACAAATTGGCAAAAAACTCTATCCGTAGTTGTTTCTTACTATATAGCTATTAATTTTTTTTATTTTCTTATAACTAACTTATCAAATTTATTGTTTATGTAATCTTCTAATTTTTTCATAAAAATTTCTGCTTTTATTTCTCTTTTTGCTACCATATCTAATCCCTTTTCCCAACTAGCTGTTAGTTTTGGATTTAATATATCTGGCATTGATAATTTAACTATGTCATATATGTACTCGCCTTTTTTCGTTGGTGTTATTATCTGAGTTTTATTGTTAATAGCTATGTATTTTATTTTATCTAGTTTTTTTATAATTTCCGCTCTTGTTGCACTTGTTCCTATACCTGCTCCTTTTATTTGTTCTCTAAGTTCCTCCTCTTCTATAAGTTTTCCTGCATTCTCCATCGCAAGTATAATTGATCCAGAATTATATCTAGTAGGTGGTACTGTTTCTGATTCTTTAATATTGTAATTATTTACTATTAGTCTTTCGCCCTTTTTCACATTAATGCTTTCCACATTTTGTTCTTCTGTTGTGGATTTTTTTAATATATCTAGATAACCTGTTTTTACACATGTTTTTGTGCTTGCATAAAACTTCTCTCCTGCTACATCTACTGTTATATTCATCTTATTAAATTCTGCTGGTGGATAAAATATTGCTAAAAATCTTTTTACTATAAGTTTATATATGTTCTTTTGCAAATCTGGTAATGAATTTATATTTTCATATCCCTTTCCTGTTGGTATTATTGCATAGTGATCTGTTATTTTACTGTCATTTATATATTTTGTTTTAATTAGATTTGTAGAATACTTTTCTTCCTTCATCTGCTTTATATATCCTTGTACTTCTTCATCTTTAAAACCTAATGCAATACCATTTAAATTTTGGTTAATTACTTTTGCTACTGCACTTGATAATACTCTTGCATCTGTTCTTGGATATGTTACTAATTTTTTCTCATACAGATTTTGTATTATTTCTAGTGTTTCATCAGGCTTAATCTTAAATAATTTTGTACATTGATTTTGTATCTCTGCTAAATTAAATAATAATGGTGCATTTTCTTTTTGCTTTGATTTTTTAACTTCTTCTACAATTGCTTCTTTATCTTTTAGTGTTAATATAAAATCCTTTGCATCATTTTCTTTTTTAAAACCTGTGTCATTATATAATTTTGGTGATTCAAAATTAATTGATGTTTCTGATACTTTCCATTCTGCACTAAGTGATGTGAAATCTCCCACAATTTTATAAAATGGTGTTTTTATAAAATTTCTAATTTCTCTTTCTCTTTCTACTACCATTCCTAATACACATGTCATAACTCTGCCTACTGATATTGATGCTTTTTCTTCATTTATCTCTTTTGCAAGTCTTCTTCCATAAATTATTGATAGCATTCTAGAAAAATTAATTCCTATAAGATAGTCCTCTTTTGCTCTTAAATATGCACTATCTGATAAACTATCATATTCTGTAGAACTTTTAGCTTCATCTATTCCCCTTTTTATTTCTTCTTCTGTTTGTGAATCTATCCAAACCCTTTTCATCTTAGCTTTTGGATTTGGTTTTGCCATCATAAATACTAATCTCTGTATATATTCTCCTTCCCTTCCAGAGTCTCCAGCATTATATATTTCATCAATATCTTCTCTTTGTAGTAATGTTTTTATAATATTAAATTGATTTTCCACTGCTGGTATTATTTCATATTTCCACTCTTTTGGTATAAATGGTAATGTATCTAATCTCCAAAGTTTAAGATTTTCATCATACTTTTCTGGATAGCTCATAGTAACAAGATGTCCAACACACCATGTTATTATCCATTCATCTGATTCTAAATATCCATTTTTTCTATTCGTAGTAATTTTAAGTGCCTTTGCAAATTCCATTGCAACAGATGGCTTTTCTGTTATTAATAATCTCTTTCCCATAGTTTCCTCTAGATATAATTTATATCACAATATATTGCTAGTGTCAAAATTTTTATTTTATTATCATTTTTTGTCTATGGAAATTATTAGTAAATTAGTTTACATATTTATTTTTTTGTGTTATAATGCAATATGTAAACAATTGCATTAATTGAGCTCTTGCTCAACAACACATTCAAAGGAGGATGCAAACATGCGAAAAGTTGAAGATTGCATCAATCGTAAATTGAAGCATTTATTTGGAGAGGTTGTATTTCTTGTTATTGGTCCTTTAGATGACTCTTTTAAAAAGGAATATGAAGCAAAAGGTTGGAGAATTGAGTTGATTCCCAGCTTAAGACAAACATTGTATATTCTTACAAATAACCCCGATCTTGACATTGATGCAGTAAAAGATTACGATTTCGTTGTTTACTCTACAGACTCATAAAAATATGAGGCGGACTGCTACCAAACTAGTTTTGGTAGCAGTTTTGTTATATTTAAGAAAGTTCCTCAGACATTTTATCTAATTTACATAAAAATGTTGATTTTTTTAAATTTATGTGCTATAATTAATTTATTATTAATTAATCAAATAGGAGATTTGATATATGAATACACAAACTGGAATAATATCAAGAATTGGTAATTTTTTTAATAAATTTATGATTTTAGTAGAGGAACCTGATGTTGAATCACCAGATACTATTTCTGGTATGGCAGAAAGTTTAGTACAAAGTAATAATTCTGAACTTTCTAAAGATGAGATAGAGGCTATTCTTAATGAAGGATTAAAAGAACCAGAAATAAGGAAACCAAAAGATAATAAAAGTATTAACAAATATGGAAGTCAAATGGAAAAAACCTCATCAATTGAACATAGAGAACAAGAACATGAAATAGATGATGATAGAGATAGATAAAGATAATCCAGAAATGGATTATTTTTTTATAAGTACTTGAAAAATACTGTAAATTATAATATTATGTTTGTATGATAAAAAAAGAGGATAAAACTATGCAAAAGAAAAATAATGAAAAAGGTATTACCATATTAGTATTAGCTATTACAATTGTAATCTTAGTCTTAATAACTGTGCCTATTGTTGTTAATACTAATGAAATTGGTGAATTACAAAGTTATACATATTTTAAAGCAGATATAGACAGATTAAGAGAATCTATAGAAGTTGCATATTTAAATGTAACAGATCTTAGTTCTATAGGTACTGAATACACTAAAAATATGGATTTTCTAGCTAAAACTCAAAACGGACAAAATGTTAAAAATCCAAACGATGGAAATAAATATTATATTATTAATTTATATAATTTAAATAAACATTTGGATGCACAAATACAACTTAATTATGGTAGAGGTAATAAAATTACCAGTGAAGATACAACAGATATATATATAATTAATGAGCAATCTAGAACAATTTATTATGTTAAAGGTATTGAATATAAAGAAGTTACTTATTATAGATTACCTGAAGAATTTACAGAAGTTACAAGTTTATATACAGTTTCATATGATGCAAATGGTGGTATTAACGCCCCTCAAATGGAATCAGTTGAAGCGACTGGAAATGCTACAGTAACAATTAAATCCGCTCCAACTAAATCTGGTCATACTTTTGCTGGATGGAAAGAAGAAGGAACTAATAATATTTTTAATGTTGGTGCTACTTACACTGTAAAAAAATCAACAAGATTTATTGCTCAGTGGAATTAATGTAAACATTAAAACAACCTTAATTTTAAGGTTGTTTTTGTTATTAATACATTAACTTTGTTCTACTATTCTAATGGTTTTATTGTTTTTTCTATGTATTCAATTTCTTTTGAGCTTATATTATACTTTTTGCATAGTTGTTTATTTATTTTTACAATATCTGCATTCCAATTAATATCTGAATTTTTAGAAAAATCTTGCATTGGTACAAATTTGTAAACTTTACTTGGTGCTCCCTGTGTTATTTTTAATGCTTTAACCAGTATTCTGAAGAATTTTGTTTGCATGTATTTAACAAAATTTTTAGCCTCCTCTTTTGTATTAAAAGCAGAATATAAATATGATTGAGAACATACAGAATTTTTATCTGCAATTTCAGGCTTTCCTAAAATATATGGATCATTTCCTGAACCTGCATTTGCTGGTATAAATACTTTATATTTATTAATATCTTTTACATTTTTCTTTATATCTGATTTTTTTACATATTTAAGTTGTCTTTTTTGTTTGTCTATATAAAATAGTAAAGTATTATGCTCCTTGCTTTTATCTTCATATACATTTATAGTGTATTTTTTTCCTGATATAGGATTTGACCCTATTCCAAACGGTGTATCATTTGAAATTATTGAGTCTACTGACAAATTCATACTATCACTATTTATAACTTTATTTACAATAGATGAAATTTGTGGTTCTCTTATAAGTATGTTAAGTTCACTTAAGTCTCTAACTGATATTTCCTTTGTATCATCTTGATATAATGTATAATTGCAGTCTCCTTTATAGTTTTTGTTAATTAAGTAATAGCATACTCCTCCTTTTATCTCTACACTTTCAAATATTTCTGATGCATCAGTGTAAACAACCATTTTCTCTATGCTTTTATTATTAAGCATATCTTTTCTAAACTCTCCAACTAAATTTTCTCTACCAGCAGAAAACCATCTTGATGGAATAATTAATGAAATATATGTTGGATCCAATTTTTTTGCAATATTTGCAAAATACTGAAAAATGAGTGCGTCATTATTTCCACCTGATCCCCCTTTTTGTTGATATGGAGGATTTCCTATTACAACGTCAAACTTCATCTTATCTTGTCCTTCCATTGATAATATATCTTCTTTCAATTCAATATCTGAAAAATTTTCATCTTGTAATAAATACATTTTTATTTTATCATAATCTATATCATTATTATTTTTAATTTCTAAAAATTTGTAAGAATTAAACATCTTTGCTATATTATTTATGTTTAATCCTAATATTTTATATATTTTCTTAGTAAACTCATATGCTATAATTGAAGTTGGAATTGCATATATACTATCATTAATAATTTCTTTTGCTATATCGCTTTCTACTGCTAATTCATATATTGCTAATGGGAACTCTCCCATTTTACTTGAAATATCCAAAAATTTTCCGCCTTTTAATAATATTTTCTTAAAATCTTCTTGTGGTATTGTACAAAGCATTTCTTTACATGCTTTGTCTGGTGTCACTACTTCTGATTCAGACAATTTATTAAATTTATTTACTGCTGTTTTTGCTCTTTGTATTGGCTCAAGACTCTCATCTTTAGATAAATTATTAATATTTTGTATTTTATAGTCTAGGTTATTTAATATTGACCAATTTATGTATTTTCTTATACTTTTAAGCACATTTAAATTTAATCCTAAATTTATTGATAATATCCTATTTTCTATATTATCTTCTATGCTTTTTATAACATTTTCTAAAGACATTACTTTATCTTCTGTTAAAAATGAATAAAATAGTATTCTTGCATAATATGTCCTAAACTGTTTAACTGGATCATTTGTATCATTTTTTTCTGTTTCTTCTTCATTTTCATTTATGCTATTAGACTCGTTCTCTATTTTTCTTTGGCTATCTTCCTCTGGAACATCATAATCTGTTCCTTCGTCTGTTGTAGGATCTATATGTAAAGCATTTTTAGATCCTAATTCTCCTTGTTTTTCAATAACTTTTCTTATTTCTTCATAGTCTAATAAATTCAAATCTACAGGAATGTCATTAGTTTCATCTATTACTCCTCTGTTTCTTGAATATTCACTTACCACGTTCATAACATCTGTTGGAGTAATTTGAACTATTTTATCGCTATTCATAGTAATAATTGGAGATATGCTTAACTCCTTTTCAATTCTTTGTTTTAAACTTAAATTTCCAATTTCATCAGTATTTGCATTATATATTAACGCCTTTTGCTCTTGTATATAAACATTCTATTTGGGTCAAAATCAACTAATAAAGTTTGTGGTTTCATATTACGTTTTATAACATCTTTTTCCTTTGATGGATATTCCTTTATGTATTGGTTCTGAATTCTAAAAGTAGCTTGATCATACTCTTGTGGCGAAAATGTATCTTTTAAATATATCATTGTATCCCATTGTTTAACAGTAGTACCTGTTAACATTCTGTTTACAGTTAATGTTATTGTCTTTTTGTTATTCTCTTCACATTCACTAATTTTATTTTTAACATCTTTAACTGTCTTGTATAAGTTTTTATTATCTACACCAGATATATTTATAATTTCATATTCATTAAGATTTTTAAACTTGTCCTTATTATTTATTATTAAATTTTCCATACAATCACATGATGCACAATATGGAAGAACACATACAATGTGTCTGCACATGTTTCCTTCTTTTATTTTTTTATAGTTCAAAAATCCTAAAACATTTTCATCCTCTTTGCTACCATCTATAACCTCTAATAAATCTAAAATTTCCTTTTCATTAACAAACTTTTTATGACTTCCATCTTTACTTTTACTTGTTGACATTGGAGAAAGTAGTGCATGAAAACCACATGTATAGCCATTTTTCTTGTATTCCTCAAGTTTCTTCCTTGCAGACTCATTAAGATTAAATGCAAAACGTATCATTTGTGGGAATCCATAATATGGATTTTCCCATTCATCCTTTTCTAAATTTTCTTTTGCCCTATTCCATTTTTCCTGTTCATCAATTATGTCTGAAAATTGGCAAAAAGTTATTATATCCTCTTTTGAAAACTCACTTCCCATTAAAATACGATATGGAGTTCCTGATAAATGTAATTTAATTTTGGCATTCAATTCTTTTACTTGCTTATTAGCCTCTTCTATATCATCTATTTCATTCTCATACTTGTCTTTGACATCTATTTTGCAATTATTATCTTTAAGAATCTCTCCATATTTTTTTGCTCTTGCACCAAAATGTGTTTCATCTATAATTAATAGATCAATATCATTTTTAAATACTTCTCTGTGTTTATCTTTAATCTCATCGCCTTGTAAATCTTGTAATGTCAAAAAAATTACAACATTTCTTCCACTCTCTATTTTTTCTTTAATAATGTATTCATTTCTAAGTAATCCATCACTATCTATAAAATCATAATCATCAAAATTTTGAGCACTCTCTACAGTCGATTTCCACTCTTCCTTAACATCAGCCTTTGCAGAAACTACAACAACAATTTTTGCATTCATCTCTTTAGCACATAATAAAGAAGTGAAAGACTTTCCGAACCTCATAACTGCATACATTAATAAATTTGTTCTTCCACTTTTTCTAGCTCTGCTAAAATTATTTACAGCCTCCTCTTGATTTTTTCTTGGTTTCCACATTCCCTTTGATTTGTAGCGATATGTTTCTGGTAAATTAGTTTTAGAATCATAATATTGATACTTGTTTGTATTTGCATAATAATTGTCTTTTACATCTTTTATTGCATTTTTTATATCATCTGGATTTGCATTTTCAAAAAATTCATTAGAATGATAATTGCTTTTATCATCTAAATCATCAATAGTTAGCCTGTGTTTTCTTAGCTCATTTTCTATGTATTTGTGAATAGAATAATCTCTAAAAAATACATCTTCATTTATAACTGCTTTTTCTCTGCATATTTCTTTAAGATCTGGATAATGTTCTCTCCATTCTTTTAATCTAACTGAAACTGGTCTGTAAGTATCCCCTATCTTTAAGTAATTTGGAATTAAATCTGTAGTAAAAGCATATATGTGTGGATCTATTCTACCTATTATTAATTCATCTAAGATTTCATTATTTTTTATCATATTATTTTTCCTTACTGATTAAACTAATAAATTTTACTTTTTCATTTTTCTGCCAGTCCATTATTTGACAGTACTTTCCATTGTGTTTTAATATATCATTTTTTTCACAACCTGTGCACTTTTTTGGTTTTTCTCCTTTGTTTTTGCTCTTGATACTATGACAAGAATTTGGAACTACACCTTTTATTCCGTCCATTTGCCATATATTCCATGATATTATTTCTGCAAACTTTAGCATAGTATTTTCATCTAAATTTTTGTGAAATATATATTTGTAATAATCACGTAAGGTAAATAATAAATTTTCTCTAGCAATTAGCACATTATCTCCTTGTAAATCATATCCATAAATACTTTTGTATGCTAACTCAGCCCATTTTAACCATTCATCTTTTTCAGTCACATTTTCGCTAATAACTCTAAGTTTTCTATCTAATAAACCAATTCTATTTTTTATAGGTATTTTCTTGCCTGTAACTGTATCATATCTACTAACTATGTAAGGTGCTTCACCACAAGATATCTCTAATCTAGTATCTTTAACATATTTTTTCCATGTTTTATTTTTCGGAAATCTTATTTTATCCTCATTTGTATTCCAATGTGAATTATGAGATTCGTTAAAAACATTTTTATATCCAAACCATCTTTCATCAATAAGATTGTTTTGAATGTTGCACATCCATGAAGGAGTAAAAACCTCTGCATCTTCACGGGAACGTAAATATTGTTCTTTCTTATTTTTCTTAGATCTTGGTTTAATCGTTTTTCCTTTTTTTCCTGTAATTAGCTCCTGTTTTATTTGGCATTTAGGCCCATACTCTTTACCATTTAATTTGTAATTATCTGTTGCCCATATTATATTTTTGTTAGTAGTTCTGTCTAATAATAAAGTGGAAAGTATAATTGGGTATTTTTTTAGTATTGAATCTTCTTTTATATCTATTGAATTTAAAATATTTCTCACTCAATTATCCTCCATTTATAGTATATATATCACATTTTTTAGTTTTTCTCAAGAGGTTGGTGAGGTTTTTAATTCTCATATTTTATTAATGATGTATTTTATACTGTAAATGGATTGTTGGTTTATTAATATCTGTATAAAATAAGCTTAAATCTTTAATGTAAAGTTGTCTTTGTTTCACTCAGGTGAAGTAAGACTTATAGTGCTTTTTTATTATCTAAATTTTTATTTATTATACTATTATTTATAACTTTATTATTGTCTATAATATCCAAAATCTCTATTTGCTAATGTATAGTCAGATATGTTTATACTTTTTATTTTTCTATTTTTAAAAAATCTTCCAAAATTTACAATAGAATGATACTCAATTTGTTTCAACATATGGTAGTAATTTGGACTAAGAATTTCATATCTAAACTTGTTCCAATTTGGTATCTCTTTTCTCTCTGGCTTTACTCTATCACCTAATCTTTTACCACTTCCTATGTATATTTCCTTATTTTCCTCATCAAGTAAATAATATACAACATATCTTTCATTTTCATGTTCTCTTAGTTCGCTTATATCATACCAGCCAGTTTCTTTAATAATCATCTTACTTTCTTCTTCACTTTTATCTATCCATGCAAAAACATTATTTTCTATTAACCTTTGAAATAAATTACTATATGGACTATTTATTTTTATAAAAATCTCCATTTTAAATTTGTTCTTATCTAATTCTATTACTTTTATTACCTCTTGCTCGCCACCTGCTAAGTCAGTCCTGTATTTTTTGTTCGATGTACTTTTCTGGTATATGTCACTCATTATTGCTATATAACTTTGAACAAACTCTTTTTTTAATTCAAGTTGAAGCTTTTTATCTTTATGCCATTGAAGTTGATATACCTTACTTGAGTGCTTTTGATTTACATGTCTTATTACTCCAGAATATTCTTTTTTATTAAATATAATTTTAATATTTCTATTTTTTCCTGGTAAAATATCCTCTCCTTGTAAAAACATGCCTATATTTTCTCTTGGTATTGTAAATCTTCCCTCCATTAAAATTGATTTATCTACTTTTTTAGCAAGTTCATTTCTATTTACAAATTTATTTGACTCTTCCATAAGTTAACCTTTCTTTTCTATTTTTTTCTAGATTATATCATATTATTTAGATTATTTATATATTAATTTTGTAGAAATGTGTTTGTATATGAGTGTTTTTGTAGAAAATATATGAATTTAAAAGGGATTATGTCTTGTATTTGTTTGCTATATATTTAGTGTTGCCCTTCGGGTTATGAGCGACATTTGATGGCTTTTTGTGAGTTTGTGAAAATTAGAGTTTTTGTTAGTATTTGAATATTTACAAGAGTTTTGGTTTATGGAACATTTGTGCATTTTTAGGGCGTTTTTGGAGAGGATTTTACCCAATTTTTACCCAACTCATGTAGTACGTTTGTTCTTATAGCTTTGGCTCTTGCAAATACATTTTTGGAAATGAAAATTTTTAATTTTGGAGGTAGATTTTTATGAGTAATTTAAGAGAGATTAATGATGATATTTTAAAAGATTGGTTAGATTCTAGAGAGGATGCTATTGCTAGTCTTACTTGTGCAGAAGATAAAAAGCATTTTATTTGTTTTGAGGAGATTTCTGAGAGGATTTTAAGGAATGTTTCTGAACAGAATAAGAAGTATGTTAAGAGACAATTAAAACAGCTTGATGATAATTTCTTTGATTATATTTGCTATTGGAATGAGAAGTATTATAGAAATGGGTTTTGTGATGGGGTGCAGTTGATTATAGGTTGTTGTAATAATAATGTTTCATTTTAATGTGCGGATTTTGCACTTTAAAATATAAAATTGCACTTTAAAATGTTAGAAAGGCGAGATTAGTTCTCGCCTTTTCATTTATATGGATATCTCTCTAATAGCGTCTACTATTGAATCTGTATTCCATTTTACTATCTTATCAGCTGCATTCTTTACTTTAGCTGATGTTTTTTCTGATCCCCATGGTTCTATTGCTAAAATAGGCTTACCTAAGTCTTGTGCTATTTCTATTTCTTTGTCAATCCATTTACTATATGATGAATAAACTCCAGCAAGAATTATAACGACATGTGCATATTTAACTTGATTTTTTATTGCTTCGTATAATTCTTTACTATTGTTGGCATTATGTATAGGATCATCTTTAGGAACAGAATAGTTTTTGTAATAGAAGTATTTTGCATCATCTAATAAAGATGTTAATCTTTCATATGCATCACTATATGTCCATGAATGACTTATAAATAAATTATATGTTTTTACGCTCATAATTTCACCTCCCATTTATATTCTATTTTTATTAACTAGATTCCAGTAATGTATACCTAAAGGTGTTAATTTACATCCTTTACTATTCATTGCTGCATAATACATATGTTTTTCTTCTACTGGTACTACTAAGTTAACTCTATTATAATTTTGAAGAACTTCAAACTTTTTCCCATTGTCTTCAATGAAATCTTCAGAAGTAGGCTCATATGTAGGATCTAATTTAAATTTAGCAGATGGCTTATTAAATAATTCAGTTATCTTCCTTAAATCTTCTACAGCTATACTTGGCATATTTTTTCGTAATGAAACAAACTCTTTAACATTAGTTTTAAATATTGGTCTTTGTTCCCATGCACCTAATGATTGATCAATATGTGCATACACACTTCCAGGAGTAACATCTCCTATTAAATTTGATGCAGCTCCATATAAAGCATCTACCAATAAATTAGTAAAAACTCCTGTATTTTCACTTTCAATAGCATATTGTTCTTTACTACAAGCAGTTAATATCGTTGTTCCTTCTGATAATACTGAAAGAGAGTCGTTATATTTCAAGTTTCCTAATTCTCCAGAATGACAACTATCTAATATTATAATTTTGTTTTTCGCCTTTGAATCATTAACTATATTCATTAAATTATTTAAATCAAGTCCATCATCTCCTCTTTGACATTCGCTTGTAACTAGATATCCTCCTGTACTTTCAATATATCCATGTCCTGAATAATAAAATAAGGCTATTTCTGGATCTCCAGAAAACAAGTTTTCAATATTATCTTTCAAAATATTTTTAGTTATAATTGTTTCTTCATCTATTGCAGTCATTAAGTTTATATCAAAATTCAATGTTCCATCAGCATTACGTTCTAGTACATTTTTTACATTATATGCGTCATTTACACACCCATTTAGATCGCTTACTTCCTTATAATAGTTTATCCCTATAATTAAAGCTTTTCTCATACTTCATCCTTTCCCTAATGCACTTTCTTAATTTGCATTATGATCTTTTAATTTTCCTGTTTCTAACCATTCTCTTAATACTGTATATTTATTTCTGTCCTTTGGATCGTTCACCCAAAATTCATATTTTCCGTTTGTCGAAGCATTATAATCAATATATGGATAAATACCAAGATATTCTAGTCCTTTATACTCATTGCTTCCACTGTTCAAAATTGGTAATATTGCTGCTCTATTCTTTTTTCCATCTGCATATCCTAATTCCCAAGGGCACCACTTTGAATTAACAATATTTCCTGTAGCAATATAAGATAATCCAGAACATCGATTCATTCTTTCTCTCAATATTTTTGCTGTTTCTGAAGATACATTTTCTCTATCTTGTAATTTTTCTTCTTTCCAATCTATATAAACTTTATATCCAGCTTCTTCGAATTTCTTATATAATACTTCTACCAATTGTTTATCCATAAAACTGTGCGATATAAATAAATCATAGTTTTTGTTATTATCAAATTTTCTACTTTCCAGTAATAAAGAAAACTTATTTAAACTACTATATTTATTTACTTCATTTTGTAAAAAATCTTTAGTTAGAATCATATTTTCACCTCCAAAAAACATTTATAGTTTTCTATTTTAATTTAATATATATCATATTTTTATTAAGAAAATTGTCGAAACTTGTAATTTATTATCAAAAAAGCAAAATAATCCTATAACTTTTTATTACTCTCATACTTTGCTTTTCTTTCGTAAAAATTATTCTAAATACTCCCTCAATCCATCAACTATTTTATATACCTTAGTCATTGGATTTCTTTGTGATGCTTGTCCATCTTTATTTAATTCTTCCACATATTTGCAATTTTTTATTGCAGTATGTAATTTTCCTCCACTTGTAACATTATCAAATATGTTTATATCATTTTTAGTATACTCTCCTAAACCATTTTTCTGAAATTCTTTGCTAAGTTCTTGTAGCACATCATCTTTTGAAATATATCTATTTACCTTTTTAAAATGTGCCAATAGCCAAAGTTCAAAATTTGGATTAGACCAAGCTACATTATAATTACAATTATCTATTGCTGAATCAAATTGCTCATCGTTATAGTCATCTTTATCAAATACTACCCAAACTTGTCCATATACCTTATTAGCATGGTTAACTGTTTTTTGAGTATATTTTACTAAGGATGTAGTATTCATTCCTGTACCTTTAACATCAATATTCGGAATTAAAACGTCTACCTTATTTCCATACTTTTCATTAATTTTTCTTTTTAATCCATTAAAATAATTAGGTTCTGTTTTCTTTCCTTCACATACAATCAAGTAATTGGCTGGTGCTTGCCTTTTACTTTTTAGTCTGTCTTTTCTTGAAATATTATTATTTTTCATAATCTATATCAAATTCTTCTAATACTGGAATAGCACCATATCTTCCAGTTAAATAATCTTTATTATATGTTGCATCATTTCTTACTTTTTTGCCTACATTCTTATCATCTTCTAATATATAATCAGATAATGCATATATTTCTGAAATACCATCTTTGTCTTTTTCTGCAAACCATATTTCATCTCTTCTAAATGTTTCCTTATTTAAGTTTACTGTATCATGTGTTGAATATATTAACTGTCCATTGCCTTTATTTGTTTCACTATTATGGAATAAATTAATTATATACCTTGTTAATAAAGGATGTAGTTTTGCATCTAATTCATCAATAAATAATACCATTCCATTTTTTAATGCATCCATAAAGAAATCAAATAAATGGAACATCTTTCTCGTACCATTAGATTCTAAATAAAATGGCAATGCTTTTAATTCTCTATTTTCTCCTTTATGAATAATTTCAATGTCTATTATTCCATTATTGCTTTTTACTGCTTCAATTGAATCTGGTGTTGTTTTTATTCCCTCAATTCCAGAATCAAAAGTTTTTATAAATTTTAATAATTCCTTTTTATAATTTTCATCACTTAAAATTTTTAATGAAACTCTATTATTAATTAACCTTTCAAAATTAGGATTACCTAAATCTAAATATGTGCTATTAACAAACCAATCATACACATTATTAAAATCTTCATTATCCTTATCAATTTTGCTATAAATATTTAAAAATAAAGTTCTTTCATCTATATTAGCTAATTTAGAAAGTTTATTGTCTTTCATCATTTTTATGTTGTTATTTTCTCTTTCAAATATAGAATAAAATTTATTAACTCTTTTTTCATATAGCCATTCTGAAATTATATTATCTTTTACTAATTCAAAACCATATTTATATATTTTATTGTTTTTTGCTAATATTTCTACTTCTAAAGCAATTGGATCATTATTTATCATAAAACTATAGATATTTTCTTCATCTATTGGAGAATTCTTTTTAGAGTCATCAC
>Ga0137297_10049_pt1 | contig 92506 bp, 106 predicted proteins | sample RamsorincwithD2O_FD_97191 | JGI IMG/M metagenome (GOLD analysis project Ga0137297, IMG submission 97191) | Mouse cecal microbial communities from Vienna, Austria - Mucin amended with D2O | ecosystem: Host-associated > Mammals > Digestive system > Large intestine > Cecum | place: Austria: Vienna...
TAATGTAGAATTTAATTGGGTTTAGAATTAAACGCTACTTTTTAATACAGTTTAATCAAGCCGATTTATCGTGGTTTATAGCGATTTAGATAGTGACTATTGTAGTGACTACGCCCTGTAGTGACTAAAAGAAAAATCGCCAACTCTGTAAGAATTAGCGATTTAATCTTTGCTTGGGTGGTGCCACCAGGGGACACCGACTCTGATTGTATTTTATGCTGAAAATCAGTTCCTTATACTTGTATTGCGCTTAAATTTTGTCACACAATCTGCACAAGTTGTGTCACAACTCCGCGTTTTATACTGCAAAATAAGCTATAAAATTTGAATTTTAAGACCCATTATCTCGCTAAAATTTGAATTTTAAGCCTCCACTACGCCCTATAAGCGTTAAATATGGTTAATAAATAAGGCGGTCATCTCGATTTACACGAGAATAACCGCCTCGCCAGGCAAGAAAGAAAAATTGTTCAAATTAGCCAAGGATTTTGTTCGGGATCATAACTTCTCTGGAAGGTTTCTAATGCCCAGTCCACTTTAGGAGCGCATGAGTCGCGCTCCCTCTTCCTCGGTAACTGAGGATTGATTTTGAACTTCGAGGCATTGTAAAGCCATTGAATAGAGTCCTCATAAGCCCAACGTCGCGTTTCCGGGATATTGGTGGCAGAAATTATTGAGTGAAGATGATAAAGAGCCATACGGCTCATGTGAGCTACGACATTGGCGTTTCTCGGATCATCCCTTGTGATGTTAACACCTTCTATCAGTTCGTCTGGATTAGGATTGAAAACTGGATAGAAAACTGTGCCTTCGGCCACGACGTAATCAAAAGCACCCTCTGAGTAATCATACTCCAGCTCTTCTGAATAATCACCGATGAGACCCCAACAATCATCCTCTTCAGGAGTTAGCACTGTTTCATCTGCCGGAAGATCTGGAGTAGGCACTGGCTCTTCATCGCCTTCTCCTATCTCCTCTTCTCCTTCTTCATTCTGAGTAGAGATTTCTGAATCATCATCAATCGACGGTTCGGTAGGCTCTGGCTCTTCAGGGAACGGTTCGGGAGTCTCTTCAGGCTCTTCGCTCTCGTCATTCCCAAGGTACTGATAGAATTGGTCGTTGAAAGAGCATACCTGATTTTTCTCCCACTCCATATTAGGCTCCCAAGGAGTAATTTCAGCTTCACGCCATGCTTTTACTCCCGGCATGTGGATTTCTCCACTTTCATAGCCGTGAGGTACCATGCACTGCCAGTATTCAGTACCAAACCTAACAATTTCTCCTTTAGGATATGTCCTTAACTGAGAATATTTGTGAGCATGATCAATAAGTCGAGGATCGATAAAATCAACAACCTGACGCCAATATTCAATTTTTGTCGGTTTCTTATAACCATTGATGTGCATCAGGGTCTTGAAGATTTCCTCATCTTTCTTAATCCAGGCCTGGCCCGGATAAGACACATAAGGACTATACTCCCGAATATTTTTGCCCACAGCCAGTATCTTTTCTATTTCATAATACTGGTCCAGATATTCCAGCAACTGCATCTCCGCCCTATGCTCGGCTTGGGGAAAACGCTCTGGAACATCACGGATAAGCTGCTTCATGTGCTCTTCAGTAGCAATGCAGCAGTAATCCTTATTTGTCAGAAAACGATGATATGCCATATTATTTTGTACTGTTTTATTTATTAATAGTCAAAATCACCATATACAGTGTCGTTTGAGTCGATAGTGGTTACAATCTCTGTAGATGCAGTTTTATATTGGGAATAATACTGACTCAAATAGTATATCATCGCATAATCAAAACAGTCTGAGAAGTGCCCCCATCGTTCAACGCGCTCACCATTATCATTCAATACTTTCTTCTTTTCCTTGGTGCCATCCGGGTTCTTTTTCTGATATACGAAGTCCTCAATCAGTCTATGACAACGTGCATCAATATAAACCTTCCAGCCTTTGAAATTTTGTAACAGTTCATTGATAAACTCCAATCGAGTAATCATTGCCGGCTGCTTGCTCAATAGCTGAATCTTTGGCTTCAGTACGGCGTTTGTCATATTCTTATTGGCGATTGTGAAGTTATTGACTCCCTCTTCAGTTTGAGTAGAGCGAGACAATCCAGCAGGGTCTCCAGTCAATAATACACCACCAATATGACCGTCCGCTACAAGCTGAGAGGCAATCCAGCGAGTGAATGAAGGAGTGTTGTTTCTCTTATCTTTGGGATAGCCGACATATTCAGGAAAGACACACACAATCTTATTGTCGTAATCAATCTGGATAGGAAGGCAACTCATATATGGATTGACATTGAAGTCAAAACTGAGGATGAGAGGCTTCATCGGATTGTAAGATTGTTCCCTAAGATTATGCACAAGATGCGTGTCGCCATCAAAATTCCAATATGCTGCCATTTTGTTACTGGTGGTAAATAGCCAGTTACCATAGAGCAGACGGTCTCGGTCAGCTTTATTACGAAGTTTGCTCAACTTATTGTAGTAGATAGCTCGGAATTGCTCATTAGGATTGTCGAAAAGACTGAATGGAATATAGCGATAACCAGACTGAAGTTCCACCGGATCTCCATCATCTGTCATTACAAAGGTAGAGCGCACCCATGTCAAACAAGGATTTGTTGACATAAACAATTTACCCACAATAAAGGTCTCTGCTATCTTATAACGAATACGGGAAGCCAATACCTCCACAGCCTTCTCAGAGACCTCAGAAACCTCATCTATGAAGCCTCCAGTGATTTCCAAAGAACCAAGGGAGTTGAAATCAGGGTCTTGAGGGCTTGGAGTCAAGTCCATTGCTATGATTTCAGAACCATTCCAAAACGTAATTACATAAGTCACGTTATTGACGTGGTAATGAATATCTTTCTTTAATCCCCATGAATTAAGTACATCATTCAGTGTTTTCCAAGTGGTTTCCAGAAGAGTCTTACGGACCTTACGAGCAACCACCATGCGAATACCGGGGAATTGAATACAACTACATACAAGCCAACAGCAGCCGATGTAAGACTTACCACCACCGGCAGAACCGCCACCCAAGACTTGTTCAGGAATGTCTGTATTGCCACATTGCACACATGTAGCTCTATAAACCTGATGTCCTTTGCTGTCAAATCCATTTGGCCGCATAGCGAGCTTACCCCCACACTTATCACAATGGTTAGGTTGCAGGGCGTTCCAAAGCTCATATTGTCTTGCGGAAGGTTTGAATGTTATTTTGAGGCCTCTTGGTCGTTCTAATCTTGCCATTATTAAGATACTTTTCTCAATAATAGTCCGATAACTAAAAAGAGCTACGGTATAGTTACTACTCCATAGCTCTTAATAAATTTATTCTTAACAATTCGTATCGATTGCTGAAACATCATTACCACTGCTGGGAACAATCTGTTTTGTTTTCTCCAAAGGGATATATTTTATAGGTACAGATTGCTTAGGTTCGCGTCTGCCGCATTTTTCAGGATCACATTGTTCATTGCCAAATTCCCTACGACAGAACCATGTTTTGAAAAAATCACGTTCTCGCTCTAAATCCGCAATTCGTTTCGTATAAACAATCTCTTGCTGAGTCCTTGCCAACAAATCTCGCTGTACGTCTCGCAGTCTATCTGTTTGCTTATCAAATCGTTCCTCCCAGTCTTTAATATCTTGCTGATGTCGATCTTCTTTGTCGGCATTCATCCTGAGCAATTCGTTTATGCGCTCATCCTTGAACTTAACATGCTCACGCTCGGCTTCAAGCTGTTCTTTCCAGATATTCCATTCATCGGCCTTGCTCTCAACCTTTGCCTTACTGACGTTTGCCTCTGCTAAAGCAGCTTCAGCTTCTTTAAGACGTTTATTTTGTTTACGGTATAACCATGCTCCAACACCGCCCAATGGGGTGATAATGCCAAGCATTGTACCAAGCATAGTCGTGATTTCTGTAATATCCATATTCATAATCATTAAAACCGATGCTTAGTTCTTTTTAGATTGACATTTAATATTCTGCAATTTATTAACTGCATTTTGGCCAATCTTCTTTAAGTTATCAGGAGTGATTGGCTTGTTATTTTTTTTCATTTCTCGATGATGTCTATAGTTTGAAGGCTGACAATCTCAGCTTTTGGATTGTGATTGATTACTTTAATACCTTTTTGTTCTTTCCATTTGATTAATCCGAATAGCCAAGAATGTTTTTTCTGAACACTGAGTATGGTTAAACTGTCCCGAACTTCATAATCAATAATGGTCTTTTTATCCGGCAATACCTCAACATCTATATCCACAAAATCATCTTCTAACTTCGCTTTGATTCCACCGAAAGAATCAATTACTGCAATCACGGTATCAATACTATGAATTGTGCTTGAAACTTCCGTTACATTGCTAATGTCCTTCGGCTTTACCTTAGAAGCTGCCAATAAATTGTTATACTTAGCCTTAAGATTATTCTGAGTCATATTCAGGCTCTTGACTTCTGCCTGATATAAGGCAATAGAATCATTCAGTTGAATCTTGGTATATTTGATTTCCTGATTCAAGTCACTGATAGTTGCCTCCAATGTATTGGCCTTGTGCTGATATTTTGCAACCTGACTATATGTTTGCCAAAGAAAAAAGCAAAGAATCCCAATAACCAGATATGGGTTATATTTATTTAAGATTATTTTCCACATAAGTTTATAGATTAGAGGTTTGAATACTCTTTCTTGACCTCAAAACAAGGACAAGCCTTATTTGCAAACTCCTTATGTCCGTGAATGGTGGCATTAGGATATAGCTTCTTCAAATCCTTCAGGAGTTTGAGAAGTGCCTTTTTCTGCTCGGCAGTGCGAGTATCTTTAGGTTTTGTACTACCTACCTCTCGACCACCTATATAGCAAATGCCGATACTGATGGTATTGTGGTTAGTGCAGTGGGCGCCGGCAATGTCGATGTCACGCCCCAGATGAATAGAACCGTCACGATAAATCACATAGTGATAGCCTACATCTGAGAAGTTACGAGCCTTATGCCATGCCCGAATGTCTGCTACAGTAAAGTCTTTCCCCTCTGGGGTGTCAGAGCAATGGATAATGATCTCTTTAATATTGCGCTTGCTCTTAGCGATTGAAGAGACTCCTTTGGCCTCGTCTGCTTCGATGACAGCCCATGTCTTAGTACCAACAATGCCGTCAGCGGTCAATCCATGATTTTTCTGGAACTCTTTAACCGCCTCTTCAGTCAAAGGTCCAAAAATACCATCGGCCATCAAATGAAGATAAGTCTGCAAGTGCTTAACTTCTTGGCCTCTGCTTCCTTTTTTTATAGTTTTCATCTTATAATATTGTTGATTTTAATATACTTAGAGTTCTCATTTTGTTGATGGTGTCAGGTCCTTCAATCGAGCTAATAGGGATATAATAATTTCTAATTCGTCTCATCACCTTAACATCAACATAAGCTCCGGTTAAGTTGCCCCCAGTAAATAAAATCCGTGTGACTACGCCAGTCCTATTTGTTAAAAGGCTATTTCCATTCTGCTCCAACTTTTTGGAATAACGAATTGTAATCTGATCCCCGACTTTTAACTCATTCATATACAATGAAATTAGATTAAAAATTATTCAATCACTTTATCAATTCCATTGTCCTTATTGACTTCCGGCACAATCAAGTTGAATGTAATACCATCGCCGTCTGCACCTTCCAGCATAACCTTATGTGCAATATCTTCCTTGATACCATACATATCGGTCAATTTGCTGATAGCGTTAACAGCGACAGAGCGTAGAGCAGCCGGAGATTGAGTGTTGCCCCAGCGATCAACCACCATCAGAGTAGAACACTCATCAGCAATTTTCAATAGGGTTTCAGTCAATCTGGGGCGTAGTGTTGTTGCGTCAACTAATGTTTCGCTTCTTAACTGGTCTATGCGATCCCGAATATCATCGCGTGTTATAAGCTGCCGAACGGCAATGGCGACTTCAACCTCATTTTTTGTATGCTCTTCAACCCCATCTTTAGAGGGATCAAACAGCGCCCCTGTATTCCCGTTGAATACAAGGTCAAAGGTTTTGCGCGCATTGCCGTTATATGGTGAAGGCCCGCAGGCATATACCAGGCAGAACTTCTCTTCTTGGTCTGTGAGCTTCATTTTCTATTGTCTATAAAAATTATTGTTCTTTTATAGATAATAGAAAACTTGCTCATCTAAACTCAATATCTCATTTCTCTGATGAATTACTACGCAGATTTTGGTTCATAATTTGGTGTCGGAACAACTTTACAATCCCTTGCAGACATTGCTCAATTCGCTCCATCGTATTCAATTCAGTCATATTAAAATTGAACTGAAGTGCATATCCACCGATATATGCAAGCACTTTCCCGGTTTTCTCATCACTTATCTGACAGATGTCTAAATCCTCTCTTTCCCGGAACATCATCACTCCAGTTGTAATTGAATCAAGATAGGCTTCAGGCATACCATTTTCATCAATCAGCTGAATGGGTGTTGGATGATTTACACGCTTCATCTGAACGACCTGATTATGATTGACATTGACGGTATCGGACTTTACATCTATCTTTTTTTCGCTCTCAAACTTGGGCTGGAAAGTAGTCTTGTCAGACTTTGACTGCACAACATCTTTATGCACATTGGCATTTACAGCTTGTGCAACTGCATCACTGGCCGGTTTCATCGTTCCAGTGGCTTTATCAAATTTGAACTCTGTTTTCATAATTATATCTTGAAATGATCCCTAAGTTTCTCTCGTTTTTCAGCAGTTAGACCTCCGACTTCAGTACCACCACCAGCAGACTGTGAGCGCATCCTTGCAGTGAGCACTCTTACGATTTCTCTGGTAGCAGTCACATCAGCGTCTGCATCGTGAGCGTCATCCAGATCAATGCCCAGACGCTCTGCCATAGCCTCCAGTTTCCAAGTAGTGATACTCTTGTCATTATCAAAAGTGAGCTGAGAAAGGAGGATTGTGTCAAGTTGAGTGGGCTGGAAGTTACCCCAGAAATCCTCGGCTCCCCGGACAAGTTTGATAAATCTTGCCCAGACTCCAGTATAGAGCATAATCTGCTGCATAAATCCATTATCAAATAACGGATTCTGACCGATCATAAAGGGCTTGTTTGAAGCCACCACTGGGAAGGTATTTCTTTCAATGAAGTCGCAGATCTCATTACATACATCTTCCAAAGGTTTGCCTTGCTTATAAAGCAAATCCATAGTGATTCCACTTATATCCAAAGCTGTGGAACCATACTCCATCAGCTCTTCCTCTTCTTCTGCATCGTACTTATTTTTAAGCACTTTTCTTTTGGGCTTGCCGATGTCTGCTTTCTTACTGTAAGGATAGATATAAGAATTATACCTATCTATCACTTCAAAGGTATCGAGACGAACTGCATGAAGTGATATTTGAGTCGCGGCACTTCTGGTACAGTCAAGACCGCCGGTTTCAAAGTCATAGAATATTCCAACAATGATATTGCCTTTTTCAACTGGTGCTGCCATCTTATTTGTTTTTAATTTCTTCGTAAATACGTTCTATTTCCTTAAATAGCTCTGCCTTTTTGCCATTGTTGACAATCACATAATCATAATCCTCATCATTGAGGTTACGGCGCTCATCTCGACGGAGCCGGGTCTCATCAATCCCAGATTTACGGCGCAGAGCCTTATCTCGCTTAATCAGCACAGTATGGATATCGTAAACTTCTCCGAAGTCATTTCGCAGATTTTCCAGCCCCTTTTCATCAATCACATAAACAGTGCATGGGCCAAAGACTTGCCATTTGGTAGCATAATAATAATATCCACCAAAATGAGCATAAGCAATCAACTCCGTTTTGTCTGGAACGATGTCAATGAAATGATGATCACGCCCCTCCACTTCCGTAGGTCTGGGAGGTCTGGTTGTAAAGGAGCAAATCACATTTGCCTCTTTATGGTACTTCAGGTGTAACGAGGCCAAGGTCTTACCACAGCCAGAGCCACCTACAATACACATGATTTTTAATTTTTCCATATCTGTTTGTGGATTTAAGTATTGTTCTATTCGATAGTTAAGAATCTCCTTCATCAGCATTTTGAGTCTGGTAGGTGTGACCCGGCCACGCTTTCTACTGCCTTTAGATGAGATCTGCAAATTACGTTTTATCATATTGACTTGTACTTGCTGGGGATCTCGCCAATGATACCACGCAATCGCATCGCCATTTTCATCAAAGAGATTGGGCATGATAAAATTCTCAATCTTATCATGGTATATGGTGAGGTCACGAGCCTTGGCAATGGCAGCCTGAATACGGTACCAGCCTCTATAACTGGTACCGGCACATTCAAGCCTGAATTTGCGAAGCTGCTCTTGAACCTGACCGTCCAACTCTTCGCGTATGTCAATTAAAAAAGACATATCAAATCAATTTTAAGAATGAGCTTTTACCGATTTGAAGAGTATTCTTCTCATCATAATCACTCCATTTTATGTTGACCACAGCGACAATCATACGACCCTCTGCCTTCCTCAGTTCCTTCTTCCAAATATCCCAATCATCCCAAATTGTTAGAATATTGGTTTCGGTATTCTGCTGAAGTTCAATCTTGCCAAAGTGCTTGGTCTCACCAGTTCGCCTATCCTTATAAGACCTATCAGTTACAGAGCAAATGGCAGCGCATATCACGCCCTTCCGAACCTCATAGAATATATTATTCAGTTCTGAGAACTCAATGTACTTATAGGCCGAAACACTTTTAGGCTTCTCCAGATTGTCATATATTCTCTTATAGTCAATAGTTCCGTGACCTGAGACGGCTATTTGCTGACGGCTCCACCAATAATGCTTATCACGCATATCTTCCGGAATATCTTTTTCTGTCAGCTTAAATCCTAAGAGACTGGCTGCACTCTCTAAGAGACCATATCGCTCCAATACTGAACCGACGTTTTCAATCTGGTCAAACGCGCCAGCAAAGATGAGGTTCCTGACGCTTCTCGCTGTTACCGGGCAACGCTCACGAACTTCTGCTGTGCCCTCATCTTCAAAACTTTTGAACTTGCTCTTGAAAATACGCTTGATGAAATCCTCCAGATTATAAAATTCGCCATATAAATTGCGTTCTTGAACGATATACTTCACAGCCTTCGGTCCCAACTGTTTGATACGAGATAAAGACCAGTATATCTTATTGTTCTTAAAATCGGCTGTGAAATTCTCACCTGAGATATTGATGTTGGGCTTCTCCAATTCGGTACCTCCCACAGTCTTAATTTCATTCATCAAGACCGCCATTTTATCTTCATCCTGATCTCGCAACACTACAGTGTAAAAGGCAGTCGGATAATATGTCTTTAACCACGCTCCGACATAAGCGGTCAGTCCATAGGCAGTAGCGTGGGAATTACACGTCACCACGCCTTTACCGGTAAGAAATGTGTGATATGGATGCTCCATTTCCACATCATATACGGCAGTGTTGCATAAGAACTCCACTGAAACAACTTGAACGACAGCTGTACCTAAGCCTTTACGCCCCATTTTTACTCGCCCCATTTCATAGTGAGCCTTCTTATGACAACTGGGGCAGAGTGTTCTGATGTTGGAATAATTTTCTCCGACATCAGAATGATCACCATTGACATGATGGATCTCCAGACGCTTTAGGCGCCGGCCACATTCTTCACAATAATCTTTTTTGAGGTGATTCTTGTAATATTCAAGTTTAGTATAGTTGGAATCACGAGTCAGAAAACCCTTATGCCCCTTTTGAACATTCAAAGTATGACTTTCTACATGGTCGTTTGAATGATAACGAGTATTATTCAATCCACCCTTATCTGTAAACCGATAAGAAGTATCTTCCTTGATCCAACCTACACGGATATACATAAAATCCTCTCCTGGGATTAATTCATCAGTACGCTTCTGACCATTTAATGTTGGGTGCTTATGATTGTCTGTTACATCTATGGTACTGCCATTAGCCAAAGTGATACGATAGACTGGCCGGACACCCTGGTAGCGGATATCCACAATTCGATTGATGACCAACTTATCATCTTCATTTAGAGACCAGCAAGTTCCATAGCCATACTTACGATACTTGTTTCTAAGAGCAAGCCGACCGTTTTCCTTGGCCCACTGGTAATCATTCCTTGTACGCCACATATCTCCGATGTTAATCCGGGTGCCAGAACCTTTCTCCTTATGTCTGCCCCAAAGATATTCATGGCCGGCAATACAAGCATTGAATGAATACTTAGCCGCATCTTCAACATTGCTCCAGATTTGGTCGGCCGCCTCTTTAGGACAACCGTTTTGTTTTGCTCCGGCAAAAAATTTGTCCTGAAACTTACGCACCTTCTCCAGCTTCTTTTTACTCAAAGCCTTTACAAGATTCACACCGTCACCAAGGCTAAGTCCACCGACTTTCTGAGCCACACGCGAAATCTGCTCCTGATATACCATCTGAGCAAAGGTGTCTTTCAAAATTTCGTAAGTACCCCAAAGATAAGTAGGCTCATACTCACCTCGCTTTGCCCGGACATAATTGTCAGCAGCACCAGAATCCAAAGGTCCCGGACGGAACAAAGCAACCGAAGCAATCAGATCATTGATATTGTCCGGCGCAAGACGTTTGATAAATTTTGTAATGCCCTCGCCACCCATCTGGAATACGCCCTGAGTGTTTCCGTCACGGATGATCTTAAAAACCTTCTCGTCATTCAGGTATTTTGAGGCTATTTCAAGAATATTATACTTGACACCGTACTCACTTTCCACAAGATTAAGTGTATCAGAAAGCCTGGTAAGCTCCTTAATACCCAGCACGTCGTTTTTCAAGATACCAATAGCGTCAATATCATTACCTGATATTTCGGACACAAGCAAATCTCCCATCTTTCTGATAGGAAGCAGGTCAAAGCACTCGACACGCTCTCCCTTGACATATTCAGGAGTGATAATGAGTGCAGAGGCGTGAATACCAGCAGAACGTGCTTGACCCATAATCGGCAATATCTCTTCAAAGACATCAGGATATTTCTGAATGAAATCCCTCATGCGCTTATCGGTCGAAGCCATCTTCATCAGGTCAGTCCACGTCATATTATCATCCAATATGGCTGTCAAATAATTGGTGGTGGCCTGAGATATTTTATGGGTACGAGCCACATCCTTGATTACAGACTTAATCTTCTCAGTGGTGAATGTACCAGCAGAAAAGACACGCTGGAGGCCGTCTTTATTGTAACGTCTCTCCAGATACGCCTTAACTTCATCACGACGTACTGCGCTAAAGTCGGAGTCAATATCTGGAAGAGAACCGTGATTTCGTTTTACATATCCGTCACCGGCATAGCAGTCAGATACAAGTTGAGTGTCAGTCTTATGAGTTATGCGTTGGATTTTCATGCAGAAGTTTGTGGGGTAAGGTGTGAAGTAAATCACAGTTATCAAACTGAATGTCATCACCTTCTTGCAACTCATCTGCATAAACGGTCAGTTGTTCACCATCTCTGATTACAACTAACTCCGCATCCTTGTCAAGCAAGAGTATTGTATCATTATCAAAGGCCACCTCAAAATAATCTGAGGATTCAATATCATCAGCCATAATCGTTACCTTATCCGGCTCCAAGCCAGCACGCTCCGGCAACAAGAAGCGCTCGAAAATCAAATCGTACTTCAGAGGATCAATAAATGTGATACCCATCAGATAAAGAAGTAAACAGCCACCGGCAGAGCCTCGACCAATTCCAGTCAAGATTCCGTTTTCTTGTGCCCAGTTTAGCTCATCTCTTTGAATGAGAAAGTAATCTACATTGTCGGTACTTTCGATTACATATTTTTCATATTCTACACGCCTACGATAAACTTCTTCTTCTCCTTCCGGCACCAGCTTTCGGAAGCCATCTTCAATCAGCTCTCGAAACATAGTGAGAGTATCACCATATTTTGCCTGCTCCTGGGGTGTCATATCATACTTAGGGGCATAATTGTCACTCAGGTCATAGGCGGCAGTTGCATTTTCTATGATGTCAGCAGTAGCAGCGCACATATCATAAAAAACCTCATCATCATATCTATCTGAGAACAGGGCACGAAATTCAGCATAAATCTCATCAATAGTTTTCAGATACTGTTTATATGATTGCTCGTGCGCGGCGCCGGTATCGACTTTATTCAAAATGATTTTGGTACGCCAGTCCTCTTTGTCAAGATAATACACATCCTGAATCAAAACTGGACGTATATTCATCGAATATTCCAGATTGCCCAGATAGAAGTTGTCAAAATACGCTTTCTGGCTCTGCAACAATGTTGAGTCTATTCTGTCAGCACGATACTCGGTCGTATCTACCTGAAAATATACCCACCCATCAAAAGCGTCCACAAAATCCTGCAAGGCGTTCTTGTTTTCGGTAAGCCAATGACCACTCCATTTATCAAAAACTAAAGTATTGCCTTCAGCAAGATTTAGTAATGTGATCAGGTCAATTTCCTTGGTTTCAAAGCTATCTACCGCAACTGCTTTTTGAATACGCAACATATTCCTAAATCCTTGCTGAGTAGCGGCGTATATCTTAACGCCGACTTTATCCAGACCAATTCGTACTGTCAGGGAATATCCAAAACAATATTTCAGTCCAGCATCAGTAGCTGACTGTTGCAAATCCAAGGAAGCAGCCATAGTATTCCTATCAGCAACTGCAATGCCCTTATATCCAAGGAATTTTGCCTTGGCACACCAGTCTTTTAATAAGCCACTACCATTCAGTAACTCAAAACCTGAATGTAAGCCTAATGGGTAAAACTCACACTCATGTTCAAACTTCGGAGATTCACCTACATACCGAAGTATTTTGAACTGGAGGTCAGAAGGATCCTTACGAATGTCGATATAGTACCACCGACACCCAAAAGGAAATACAATATAATAAATCTCATCTGCTATCAGATAAGAATAATTCTCGATACTGTTGAAAACCACATCCCCATCCTTAGTCTGCCTGAAGATATGATCATAGTTATCCTGAATGAGACAACGGCCAAATCCAGGGATAACAAGAACATCCTTCCTCAAAGAATATATGAGATTATGGTTATCCAGCCATTCTTTTAATGATACCACCTCTTTCATCTCATCCAAGATTAAATTCTCTGACTGTTTTTAGATTATAGGCAAATACTTCATAGATGTCCTCGACATCCATTTCATCCCAGTCTTTGCCAACTCCATCTGGGATGTCTGCAATCAACACATCGAAGTATTTATCCAGCTCCATAGCTATCCGGGCAGTTGTCTCTTTAGCGTCATTATCATACCCGATAACAATCTGCTCCACCCCTTTTTTCTGGAGTTTATACATCTGCTCTTGGCTAATCTTTTTTCCAAAAGTTGCTACCGGCACAATGTGCTTATTATCATACAACTCCAGCTTACGATTGAGTCCAACCACATCAAACGGCCCCTCGCAGAGTATTACCGAATGAGTGGTGCCAGACTCAATCGCATCATAGTTATAAAGCATTTTTGAGAAGCCGTTACCTTCACGCTCATCGGAGTTCTTATACCGACGGATTTTGTAATGGTGCCGGGCATTATAGCTATCAATTTCTTCTTTGCTGAGTATGCTGCGCGCTACAAAACCAACGATACGGCCCTCATCTCGAATTTCAAGAATGATGTAATCTTCATATTCTCGCTCAATACAGCGATTAGTGCCAACTGGGAAATACTCATAATCATCTACCACCCATCCACGCGACTTCAAATAAGCGTTTTTGTAACAGCGCTTATATCCATTAGGCATAGAGATTTTCACAAGCTCGTCATCAAGCTCGTCATCCAACAATGCTGAGATGTCGGTCTCTTCATCGTCAAGTTCTACGGTCTCTGCTGGAAGGAGATCTTCTCGGTCAAGAGCTTTGAGGGTATCTTTCAGAGAACCAAAACGACGATTACAATGGTAGCAATTTGACATTCCAAAACGCTTCTTACCGACATTATTGCCGACATAGATACCATATTTGAAGCCATCATGCCCACAAAAAGGACAGTTGGGAACCAATATATTTCTTCTGGATCCATCCATCTTACCGCCCAAGTCGTATAGTAACTCATCGGCAATGGATCGCTGAATTTCTGGTGATAAAATCATTTATGTATTCCTGTCATATCACTGCTTTCATCAAATTCATAAAAGGCTTAGGAAGCCTCGCGTGGAAGATTTAAGGTCCTTACCCGGTCATAGAATACTTCATGCTCGTAATCCAATGCAATCCGGAATGGCTCACCTTTCTTGCAGAACCTGAACTTATCCGCATATAAGCGCATCGTCTGTTCACGATATTCACGCTTACTCTGATTAAGTGAAATAAGATGGGTACAAGGTCTCTGTAATCCCTTACATTCTGAAGTATTGAAGGCTGTAAGGACGTTCTTTTCATCATTGACCCATTCAGGATTCTCAATAGTAGCCTGATAAGTGACAACGAACCAAGCATCTGTTTCACCGGCCAAGTCTTTGAGATCTTGTGCCGTAGCAATGCGTTTATGCCGTAATGCTTTGGAATCCCAATTTTTACCTGAAGAATCGGTCAGAAGGTCGAGTGAATCAACCACGACAACATCAGGATACTTACCGTATTTCTCACGATACTTCTCCAAGTCGTTTCTGATGTCTGTGGTTGAAACCTCCTTGCCGAATTTTGGATAAGCCTTGACCCTCAAAGTACCCTTATAAGTATCGAGCAAGTCCTTCAAATGCTCCAGAGTATGATTATTGACCTTGCCAGTCTCATACTCATAAGTGGTAGTGCCACTGAGCATTGCGGAATAAGCATCGGTGGTCTCAGAAGCAGCACCTTCCAACTGGATATGCAGCACATCAAGTCCGCTGATATAAGCTGCATTGTAACCAATCCATCGAGCGATATGGCTTTTACCGACACCAGACATAGCAAGGAACAGAGAAAGCTGAGTGCGAAGATTACGTCCTTTATTCATCTCATCAAGCCCGTCAATATAAAAACTATTGACCATCTTTGAGGAAGGGTTCTCACTACGCATCTTATTCTCACGCAATCTTTCTTCATACGTCTGAGCAATGTCAATAAACTCTTCAGGTTTAAGAGTAAATTGCTGTAGCTTCAATGCTTCGTGAGTGAACGACATCATAGCGTCGAGCCGGGCGCCTTCCTCATATTTCTTAGACACCTCCTTAAAGATTTTCTTAAATTGAACGAGTTTAAGATATTCTTCAAATTGGTCTCTTATACCTTCGGGATTGACACTGGTGGAAACTTCCCTAATTTCTTCCAAAAGCTCTGAAACAGCTCTGGAAGATGAAAGACGCTGTGAGATTATGCCATACTGAGGTGCCGTTTTGTACTCATTAAAATAGCTCTTCAGAGTCACATTTAACAACTGATACTGCGGATCCGGAAGAAATTGATCTTCCATATAGCGGCTCACAACCGAACAGATCTGATTGTTGGTTATGGCACAATTATACAGCTCCGCAAGGAACTCAGAAGTCAACACGTTTTCATTTTTCTTTCCTGCCATGATAAACTTCTTTTCTGTACCGCATAAGCTCTGGGTACTTCTTAGCGGTCATTTTGCCACACTCCACCCAGTTATCACATTGTTTGCAAGCCTCTGAAAGCGGACTCCAACCGGTAGTTGATCTCTGACAGAGGGCAAGCCCTGCATCAGTATTCAAAAACCGTTTTTTGATTGGCTCTTCAGATGCAAGATAAACCATTTTTTTCAATGGGTCTGGTTTCGGTTTCTCTATCATCAAGGTTAGTTGCCCTCTTGATAATTCTGCCTCATCCAGCCATTGATTGATATAATAATTCATGCCGGCCTTACCATCAGCACTCAGGAACTGACTACGATATTTTTCTAAAGCAGCCTGAGAGAACAGGTAAGTGTATTGCCACGAACTGTTAGCAATAGATGTGCGATAACGATATATCTGATAGACCAAATAATCAACTATGCGCTCATCATCAATATCTGAGACACCGAACAATGCCGGTAAAAGCTGCAATCCATTTTGGATATAGAGCGCAGCCATTCCGCTTTGTGTAAACCGCCATTTGGGATTAATCGTCCTCTTCACAACGGTCTCGATCATCTGTCGCACCTTTACGGTTCTTTCTTGTAATTCCATTTTGTCTCAGTATATATTGCAGTTCTCGTCTTACCCAATAAATTCGGCTTTTCACGATATCTTCACTTCGCTTTTCAAGATGTCCGAGCTTCCATTCAGCTGCTGTTATCTCTCTTATTCGATGACCCTGAACGTACATCATAAAAGGTGATAACCTCTGGGGTGGAATTTTCATCAATGCCTCTAACATTTGGTCTGAGATATTGTCTATCAAATTCCCAAATTCAACTTCTGAAACCATACTCGTTCCATGCTGATATATATCCTCCATCGAACACATCTCAATATCAGTCCAATACTGAGATTCTTCACTTCGTTTTTTGTTTTCGTGCTGACAGGCACGTTTAACAACGATATGGAGCCAAGTCATCAACTTTTGTTCTGGATTGTATGAGCCAATATAGTTATAAAGTTGAGCTAAACAGTGCTGATAATTATCATCTACATCTTGATAGTTTGCTGTATAATACTTGGTTAGGCTTTTAATATCCGCAAGGTTAGGAACGATATACATATTGAAAAGACGCTCCTTCTCTTTAGGACTTAACTGCCGACATTTTGCAGTCGGTTTGGGGGATTTTCCCGGATCTTTAGCATTGATTGACATTTTGAAGCGAACTTAAAGGGCAAATTATTCATAATGATTTTGTTTTTAGCAGATTAGTTATAGCTTATAGCGATGAATAAAATACATGTAGATGTGTATAGCATCTGCAAGATTATCATCACCATCCACTTCAATGTGGTATCGCTTTTCTGCGAACTCAATCATCATTTTTTTGTCCGCATTGCCCTTACCGGTTCCGTGCTTTTTGATGTCAGAGGGCTTAAATGTTACCACTGGAATATCCAGTGTTTCACAGACTTCCAGTAAGATACCCCGGAACTCACATAACTTCCTAAAGTCTGTGAAATGGCCATAAATAACATCCTCAGCAGCCACAGCTTTGATTTTGTGAGATGTAAGCATATCAATAAGCCAATTCCTAAAAGCCTTATGCTGGGCATAATCCGGGCCCAGATACTTCGGTGCCTTGTCATTGTTAGGAAAGACCTTGGTGCCGTAATCGCCCAGAGTGTAGTACCCACAGTGAGTAGCCACATCAAAAGCCATTACGTCACCACGTCCTAACTGACGAACATACTCTTCAGTTAACTTCTGCATAACTATTAATTTGAAATGGTTGAAATTCCTTGTTTTTTTACTATTAATAGCTTATGCGGATAGCCTTCTGAGACACCTCCCTGAGTAATGAGTAAGGCGGTCTGGCCGAGCTTGTTCAAAGCCTCACAATAGGTCGCCATACCCATTTCATCAGATTTATCAAGTAGCTCATCTATTATGATGAAATCCAATCCTTTGCCATCCTCACAATTAGAATTTGTGAGAGTGTGAAGAGAAAGGATACAAGCCAGATTCAGTCGAGCCTTTTCGCCTCCGGAGAACTTATGGTAAGATCCACAATCAATACCGTCACGCATAACCTGAACTGAAATCTTATCTCTCAGTTTGCCGGTCTTAGTTACTGTGAAGCCTTCCAGTTTAAGACGTATATCAGAGCCAATCTTCTCCAGAAAGTCATTTACAATCAGGGAAAGCGCGTCAATCTTTTTTCTTGCAATATATGACTTGAACATCACAAAATCCAGCTCCTGCTTCTTCAAAATGTCATACTCTGATTGAATGTCAGAGGCTGATTTTTCGGCTTTCTGAAGATCTGACTGATACTTCTCCAAAGAAGCCTTCAATGAGGCTGTAAAGTCAGTCTGTGGAGCCTCCAACAATTCACGTTTTGATTGCTGGTACTGCGCCATCTGACCCTGAATAAATTTTATAGAAGAAGTCTGCTGGGAAATGTAGTTTTCGCCATTGGTTATACGACCTTCCAGTATGCCATTGATTTCTCCGAACAAACGATTACGCATGACCTCAATCTTTCCATTGATACGGTCAAGCTCATTCTCGGTAGAAATTTGTTGTTTCTGAAGAGATGATACTGAACGCTCTGCCTCATCCAATTTCTTGGATAAGGACACTAATGATGAATATTCTGTATTTAAGTCGAGAGACCGAGATTTGATTCTTTTTTCAATAGTCTCAATCTCATCTGATTTGGTAGCAGCCTGATCATCATAGTGATCAAATTCTTCATTCAGTTTCTTGACTTTGGATTTATTATCCTCCATCTCAGTTCTGAAATTGACAAGATTTGCTCGCACCTCTTCAACGGTAATCTCGTTACCGACAAAGAATTTATGCTCACATTTCGGACAGATGATTATGCCATCCATCATAGCGGAATTTCGAGCAATCAAAGTCTCTAATTGAGCCTGACGTGACTTATGAACCTTAATCTGATCCTCAATTTTATCAAGTTGCTGATCAATCTTAGCAACCTCTTTGTTGAATTTCTCAATGAGAGCTTTGTCTTTTTCAGTCAATTCAGACTGCTCTTGGGTATGCTGAGTATAAAGATTATTTTTGCCTTCATAATCCTTCTGAAGCTCTTTTACTCGCTTATTGGCAGCATTTATTTGAGCTTTAAGTTTTGTGATCAGGTCATTTGCGTCAATCAGATCTTTCTTGTATCTTTCTGACAAAACATCAAATTCACTGACAGCCCCAAGCTCATTCACTTCACACATAGACTTTATCTGGTGATACGCTTCCAACAACGCTGTGTCGGACTCTTCCAGATTGGCCACCTGCTTTTGGAGTTGTTGCAGCAATTCAAGACGTTTTTCACCCTTGCTCTTTTTATCCTCAGCAGCCTCGATGTCCTCACGGCATTTTTGTATCTGCCCGTCCAGTCTTTCGATATGCGATTCACGTTCTTTCTGTGCATTGACTTTTTTCTCATCAACCTGAGTTAATTCATTTTCGATAGCTGAGATGGAGCCTTTTACGTTGATAACCTTATTGTTTACCTCATTAAGACGCACAACAATAGGCTCCATATCCGCTTGAACACGAGCAATACTTTCATCAACAATTATGCCGTTGCTAAAACGGTTGATGACCTCTTTCTTATTCTTGTCAGAACAGTCGAAAAAGCTCTCATACTTGTTGTCACACAGTATGAAATTGTTATAGATGTCATCCTTGGAAAGCCCGATTTCATTAAGAATGAACTTATTATAGTCCGATACTGTAGGCTGGATGGTCTTGTCTGTCTCAATCTCCTGACCGGCTGCATCGTATTTATGGCACTCAATAGATTGAGGGGCATTACGACTAATGTTGCGCTCAATAGTGAATGTGGTGTCATTGAAATCGTTATCAAGCCTGAGATAGACATAAGCCTCGTCTGCATGATCATTGATGATTTCCTCAACACTTTTAACCTTGCGGAGCTGCTCACCAGTCAATGCAAAAGAGATCGCTTCGATAAGTGATGATTTACCGGAGCCATTGCAGGGCTGTGAGGCATTATCCTCATTTCTACCAAAGATAAGAGTAGCTACACCCTGCGATATGTTTAATGTTGCCTCGTGAAAAGAGACAATATTTCGTATTCTAATTTCTGATAATCTCCACATGGTTTAGCCCTCCAAATATTTGATACCCAGCCTACTGTCAATCGCATTTTCATTGCAATAATTCTGATATTCCTTCTTTATGCCCTGCTTGTCATATTTTTCGTGAATATCAGCAGCAGCTGATTCATTAGGTAAATTGCTGGCCGCCACAACTTCAACCTTGTGAAAGCCTAAGTCAATAAGTTTCTGCTTATCAAGCATTTTTGCCTGCTTGTCATCGCATTTTACCTTGACTTTATACTTGTAGCGATCATCTTTATCCAGAGTGAATTTCTCAACACTCTTAGCATCCAGTTCAATAGTCTGATACCTGGTGTTGACTTCATTCTTGACAAAACCATAGGATCCATCGGCATACAAAAGGGTATAACCCTTCTCTTCATCTTCACCAAAGTTACCCTGGCGTGATGAACCGATGTATTCAATATTGGTATTTTTGATTTTGACCCGATTATGATAGTGTCCGCATAGTACGGCCTTGAAATCGAGTAAAGGAGCCTGGGGTAATTCTCCGTCTATTTCAAAATCACCTAACGCACCATGCACTCCTTCATGGATATAAAGGATGATGTCGTTTTTAGTGAATTGTGGATATTGTTCGAGAGTGTTATTAACAGCCGCTTCCAGTTTATCCAAAAATGAACCATTCTCAGGGAAATAGCTCATAAGAAGCAGACAGAAGTCACATCCATCCCAAACCAAAGCCTTATAGACATCTACCACCTCAATACCCTGTAATCCAGACCATAGGTGATTATATCCTTCAATGGCTTCTTGATCAGTTTTATCATGATTGCCTTCGCCTATTGTCACATAGACACCTTGGCTCACAGCTTTGGTCAAAGCTGCTTTAACGGCAAGTAAGGTAGAAAGTGTTTGAGCGGCCCTGGTAGTGAACATATCACCGGCGATAACGACTTCCTCGACCCCTTCACGTTGACACACTGACAACATTTCATCCCAGTTCTTATTGAACTCAGCTATGTTGTCTTTGTTAACGTGTATATCGTTTATTAACAAAGCAATAACCTCTTTCATATTCCTATCTGAGATTTTAGATTAAAGAATGAGAGGGCACAGGCATTGAGCCAATGCCCTCTCGAACTGCATGAATTATTATCTAAAGACAGGAATTATCTTAGGCGACGCTTGTGAAGTCTGCGAGGAGGTACAGAATCCGAGGCCGGGGCCTCATCTTCTTTCTCTTCCGGAGCTTCAGGCTCTGGGTCAGGCTCTGAAGCTGTTTCGGCTTCACTTCCCGGACGTGCGCGGCGTGCGCGGCGACCAGTTTCAGGTGCCGGTGCAGGAGCGGCCGGTGCTTCTTCAGTCTCGTCAGGGTCAGGATCTTGCCCTTCATCATCTCCCTCTTCGGGATCTTCTTCAGGTTCCTCTGCCTTGGGCTTGGGAGCACGGCGACGGGCCGGTGCAGGAGCTGGAGTCGGATCTTCCTTGGGCTGCTCTTTAGGCTGCTTGGCCTGCGCATCGAGAGCTTCATCAATTTCTTCAAGAAGCTGGAGATTGTTCTTTGTGCGAGAGATACGCACGTCAAGATCCTTGGCCTCGATAAACATACGGATCTTCTCGCGGAGCTCCTGATATTCATCAGACTTTTCATTCAAACCCTGATCAACGATGCTGTCATACTCGTTATAGAGTGAATCAATAGTGACCTCATCTTTGTCGCTATCCTTACCGGAAGCATTTGCAAGGTCAAAGTGTGATGTGTCATCGGCCGGCAGTTCACCCTTTAAGGTCTCAACAGCTTCGATAAAGTCAGGCTCTTTGCAGACTTCCATATCGTGTTCCTCATCATATTGCTGGAGGAACGCAAGTGTAGCCTCCATCTGATAACGAGTGTAACGATAGAGCTGTTCGGGGAGGCGCGGAAGTTCAAGCAGCTTCTCAGCTTCAGCTTCCGTGATGTCAAGTGTCTTACGACCAATTTCAATCGTATAGCTGGTTTTATTATTTTCAGTTTTACGAATGACCTTAACTGGATAAGCGTCAGTAAAACCACTGATAGGACATGTATCCTGACCGTCATCGGCCTTTAGTTCGGCCCAAAGACGCATTTTGGCAGCATCAAGATCCTTGTACTGGCTGTGTGAACATTGCCATACTTGTGGACCTTTTGCACGTTCCTTGTCACTGGAAACATCAAGCACCATAAGTGCGTGCTGATAATTCCAGCGAATACCGCCTTCATACGAAGAACTGGTGAGGAGCTTCATCAGAGCCTCGTCATCACCATACATCTCCTTGGCAATCTTAACGTAGGTGTCAAGAAGGTCAACTGACTTGCCGACTTCTTTATCGGTAGTACGAATGACAGGAATACTGAGTTTTTTTGGCTTTTTACCCTTCTTATTGGGAACCTTAATTCCCAGGAAGAACTGATGGACGGCATACTCATAGCCCTTACGATCCATCGGGAGAATGTTACCCTCATTGTCGAAAGAGGGTGCCAGAGGCAATACGCGGATTGAATACTCGCCGTCCTCGCCCATACGGAATCTCTCTACTTTGGGGGCACCGGCTTCTTGCTTTGCTTTTTCTTCTGCCTCGGCAAAAGTGAGTTGTGTTTGCTGGAACGCTTCAAATGCGCTCAGTTTTCTTTTTTCTTCGCTCATCTTTAGATAATTTGCGCGAAGAGATAAAATTGCTCCAATCTACCTCTTGATTCAAGTAGGCTTGGCTATGCAGTTCTCGCATTTCAGGATCTCTCAAGTCCTCATTACGGGGAACCTCAATGCCCCATTCCTTTAGGGCATATTCAACGACTTTCTCTATAACGCCGTTGACATCACTTGCTTTCTCCGATTTTAAGTCGCAGTATTCAAACTGCTCATTATCTATTTCGACGGTATGAATCGGAGCAAACATATCCTCGAAATATCGGTAGAGTGCAGTAGTGCCGGGATGGTTGGGCAAAGAGTCCGATATGTATTTCAGCACCACTGAGAAAAAATAGGACAGATAAGGTAAATTCCTATTTCGCGTATCATCACAAACAACGAATAGATAGTTTTCATTGTCGGGCAGCTTTTCACATACCTTCTTGAACTCGTCAATAAAAGTGTGTCCGACCACCTTTCGCAACTTTCCTTTTCCTTTAATCATGTCTTCATACTGGTCATGTCATTTGGTTTTCGTTGCTGTCATCAGGTTTTCGATGGCAAAATTAAGAAAACAATTTGATACCACAAAATAATTTTGAAAAATTTTTAATACTGAATACTAAAAATGTTACAATGCGCTGGTTTATAATATTTTAATTATATATTATGATGTATAGTTAAAATCTCTTACGCACACGCGAGCATTATAAAGACTAACAAATGCAACTGCAAATAAATGTTAAAATTAAATCCATAATCTCACTTTATTGCGAAATTATTTGGAACGAAGAATAATTAGCATTAACTTTGCATCGCAATGTTGAACGTGGTGTTTCGGCAAGCGAAGATAATAAATATATTTTTGATCGCCGAAGGCATCATCAACATATTTCCTAACCTCCGTAAGCGTACACCACCTTGGCTTGCGGGGGTTATTCTTTTTCCCCCTAATTCCACAACACTGCCTGGTGCCAGCTTTGAGTGTTTCAAGCAACCACCAGTACAACATTGAAAGCCGTAGCGGGCCTTTAACTTCTGCAACATGGCAATCCGGCACAACAACGATGCGTGGATAGATGCAATGCAAAGTTAATGCAAAAAGCAGTCGTTGGCAAGTAAGATGAAACACTCTGGGACGAAAAATCCATAGGGAGCGGCAAATGATAATGCCAAGGCTCTATGAGCCGAGAGATAACTTCAAGAACACCTATGGTGCTGACGGCATATTCACAACCCACCGGGCACGTCTGAGACTCGCAGGGATATAGCGAGAGTCGCGGGGTAGGAATGATGATCCGCATTATCATCATTAGGCAAGTGCGACTATAAATAAGATTTTGCCCTGTGCAACAGTATAACTGTACGCAATGAATAAGCAATGCACAGCGAGTAGGGCGAGACTTCAGTTTAACCCCCTATAAGGGGTAACTGTGTTCGTAAACTACCGCAATGAATATTTTTTTGAGCGCACACGAGCGCAAGTGATGAAAGCAGTGTTTCTTAAAAACTTCAGCAATGAAAGAGAAGAAACAAAATCTTTTAATTGTTTTACTGCTGATATTGCTTGCGTTTTCTTTGGTCTTAAACTGGCTCCAAGGAGAACAAGTCAGCAGACTGATGAATGAGATGAGAGATATGGAATACATACAGTCCGTACTCTCATCACACATCGAAGAATTGGAGCGTGGGGAGGGCGAAGAGTATGGAAATGAATAATTATACTCTTGATGATTTGAAAAAAGCCGTCTCTGTGCTCGAAAATCACAATCACACCAGAGATTTTCAAGCCCTGGAAGAAATCTTGCCTCTGGTACTTGTAATCCTCAAATCTCAGGTCAGAAAATCTAATCTTCCGGAAGGAGTCAACAAATTCTATGCTCCAGTCTGGGTAGATGTCCTTTTAGAACGTCTCAGTTCAAGTGATCAGCCACTTTCTGATGAAGAATACTGTGCGTTCCGAGCTGATGTCGAAAAATTATCAATAAGTGATTACAAAGTAGCCAATGATGATTTTATTGGCTATGTGCCGGTTTTTACTTCTATAGAAGGGATTACAGAAGTGATCTTGGCATTGAAACATTACTTTGGGTTTCTCTAATCTATTATTAGGTGCCGGGCATACCGTTATGTCCAGCCCAATATTTTTATTATATGAAACAATCAAAAACTATCAAACCAAATGATAGCTGTTCAGACAATCCCAGCATGACTGCTGAGGAATGGCTGAACAATGAGAAGCTATCAGTTGATATTTGGCACAACAAATATCAGCAAGGAGATGAGACGTTTGAAGGATGGTTGGATCGTGTATCAGGAGGCAATGAGCGGATCCGACAACTTATCAAAGAACAAAAATTCATCTTCGCCGGGCGAATACTCTCAAATCGTGGTGTGACTGACCGAAAGATTACTTATAGTAATTGCTACTGTCTGACACCGCCACAGGATTCTCTGGAGTCCATTTTTGAGGCTGGCTCTAAACTCGCTCGTACATTCAGTTATGGAGGCGGCAGTGGTGTCGATGTAAGCAATCTCAGACCTAAAAATGCTCCGGTCAATAATGCCGCTAAAAGCACATCAGGTACTGTGAGCTTTATGGACTTTTACAGCTACATTACCGGTCTTATCGGGCAAGAGGGAAGACGCGGTGCATTAATGATAAGTATTTCATGTGAGCATCCTGACCTTGTGGAGTTCATTAACTTGAAATCCAATCTCGATGTATGTACCAAAGCGAACATTTCCGTTCGCATGACAGACGCTTTTATGCAGGCTGTGGAAAGTGGTTCAGACTTTACTCTCCATTTCACTATGGAAGATGGCTCAGAGATTACAAAGATTGTAAATGCACGAGAAGTTTTTATGCTTCTTGCTCAGCGCAACTGGGAGATGGCTGAACCTGGTATTCTATATTGGGATCGTATTGCTAATTACAATCTTCTCCAAAACACTGGGTTTAAGTATGCAGGAGTAAACCCATGTGTTACAGGTGACACTCTTGTTCTGACAGAGAATGGTTATGCGTCCATAGCATCACTTGTTGGTCATAAGTGTGTGGTGTGGAATGGGTATGAATGGTCTGAAGTGGAGCCAAAACTTATGGAAAATAATGCACAAGTGTATGAAATTTCCTTTAGCGACGGCACTTCTATCAAATGTACGGATTATCACAAATTTCCAATTAATACTGGAACCTATCATAAGGCAGTAGATACCCGTAAACAGCTTAAAGACATCAAGGTTGGTGAAAAGCTAATCAAATGTGCATTCCCAATAATCTGTGGACCTTCGGAAAATTCTGGAGTGTGTATGTATACTCAGGGATTCTTTAGTGGCGATGGATATTATTGTGCAGACAGAGTTACGCCATATATCAAATTCTATGGCAGAAAACAATATTGCATTCCTTTATGTGATACTATAAATCAGAGAGGGGGAGATTCAATGTCAACTACATATTCAGTTAATGTTAAGTATCATAAAGAGTTTGTGCCCGACACTACCTTTAGCGTACAAGACCGTCTGGATTGGCTGGCTGGTATAATAGACTCTGATGGGTGTCGCAACTCTAAGGATGGTGCTATATCAATTTCGAGTATTAATCGTGATTTTCTTTTGAAAATCAAATATATGCTCAATACGTTGGGTAGCACCGGTGTTATTTCTCTTATGCACGAGGAAGACAGTAGACAACTGCCATCCAGTGTAAAGGGTGAGTCCAAGGAGTATCATTGTCAAGACTCTTATCGTCTTACAATTAATGCTTCCAATATGCGGATTCTGCTAATAGCTGGATTAAAAACTCATAGAGTTGAGGTATTTAGTGCCCCTAATCGTAATGCTACCAGATTTATTAAAGTTGAATCTATTGTTCCTTGTGGCAAAGAAGATGTATTCTGCTTTAACGAACCAAAGAATCACACATTCATAGCAAATGGGTGTATCACTGGCAACTGTGCTGAAGAGCCTCTGCCGGCTGGTGGTTCTTGCCTCCTTGGAAGTATTAACCTTTCCAAGTTTGTAGAGAACCCATTTACGGGCCATCCTATCATTAGGTATGATGATCTTGCAAAAGCTGTTGAGTGCGCCATTTATGCCTTGAATGACGTACTGATGGAAGGATTACCATTGCACCCTCTTCAGGAGCAACGTGATTCTGTTGCAGGCTGGCGTCAGATCGGTCTGGGAACTATGGGTCTTGGAGATCTATTACTGATGTGCGGTCTTAAATATGGTGCGCCGGAGTCTATTTCAGTCATTAAAACAATCTATCATCTGATTGCAAGTACAGCCGTCAAAACCTCTTTGCAGCTTGCCAAAGATAAAGGGTGTTTCCCGAATTGTACTCCCGAAATCAAGGAAGCGATGACTAAGTGCGATTTTATTCGCAATCTTGACCTCCCCCAAGAAGTATTGTATGAGATTAAAGAATACGGTCTCTACAATTCACAGCTTCTCACTTGCGCCCCCACTGGAACAATCGGCACCATGCTTCAGGTCAGCACCGGAGTTGAACCAAACTATGCTTTCTCATACAATCGCCGCACAGTATCACTCCATAAAGAAGAAACCGATTATAAAGTTGATTCAAAAATTGTTGCTGATTATAAAAAAGTGACTGGGAGTGATGCTCTCCCGGAATATTTTGTGTCAGCAGAACAGATACCTTATGAGAGACGTATAGAGGTTCAGGCCACGTTACAACGCTTCATTGATGCGTCTATCAGTTCTACCGTGAACTTGCCTAATTCTACCACAGTTGAAGATGTAGCCAATCTCTATCTTCTTGCTTGGAAAAAGGGGTTAAAGGGTACAACTATTTGGCGTGATGGCTGTCAGCGCCAGGCTATTCTAACCAAAGAGGAGAAAAAAACTGAAGAGAAACCAGGTCTTAAACGTGGTGAAATACAAAGAGCCTCTGACGATCTTGTTGGGAAAAAGAGAACTTTGCAAACCGGGTGCGGCACCCTTCATCTATCTGCTTGGTTTGATAAGAACACTGGAGAATTGGTTGAAACATTTTTTAGTAAAGGTTCTACGGGTGGGTGTGCATTGTTTATGACAGGTCTTTCTCGTATGACATCACTTGCCGCTCGTGCAGGAGCTCCAATAGAAGCTATCGTTGACCAGCTTCTGTCAAGTGGCACTTGTCCATCTTATGCTGTGAGAACAGCAACTAAGAAAGATACCTCCAAGGGTTCCAGTTGTCCTGTTGCAATTGGTAACGCTTTGCTTGATATGTGTCGTGAATTGCAGTTGGAACAGATGCAAGCATATCGTCATATTTTGGATGGGCATTGGATATATAACAGTTCCGAGATTGCTGAGAATCCGGCACTTTCTCCCAAATGCCCCAAGTGTGGAGAGCCCATCCAGATGGTAGAAGGGTGCATGACATGTCCGTCCTGTGGCTATTCTAAATGCAGTTGACCTTATGCTGAAGTATAGCGACATAATGATAGGATCACAAGAGATTCCTGGTGAGGCGTCTCTTGTAATCAATATCACTAACTGTCCTTTCAGATGTAAGGGGTGTAATGCAAAACAGCTATGGGAAGATTTTGGAGAGCCGTTATCTTATGAAAATCTCAATATGCTGATAGACTCAACTCTGCAAGACATTACTTGTGTTTTGTTTATGGGTGGGGATATTGCGCCAGATGAGATTAACGAACTTGCCAGCCACATTCGAGCCAACTATCCTAAGTTAAGAATAGCTTGGTATAGTGGTGGAGAGACTATCACAGTCTTTACTGAATATAAAAATTTTGATTACTTGAAATTTGGCCCATTTATCAAAAAGTTAGGTCCTCTCACTTCTACAAAGACCAATCAACGATTATACAAGGTAGAAGGTGGTGTTCTGAGGAATATAACAAGGCTTTTATGGTAAGTATCACAAGCAAAATGAAAATCGCAATTTTCGGTCATAAACTGGAGGTTGCGATTTTTCATTTGTCTGGGTGCAAGATTTTTAGTAATTTTGCGCTACTTTCCGTACATTGGTACTATAATAACAACAAATTCAAAATGGCTATGAGACAGTCGATATTCATTCTTTTATTTGCTCTGTTGCTGAGTGCTTGTAGCAACAAGGACGCAACCCCTCAACAATGGGAGTACACTATTGTATCATTCCCTGGATCCAAGTTGCCCACAGTGTATAGTCCGAATGATAAAGAGGCACTAATAGAGTTAAGCAACTCTCAACCACTAAACTTTCCAGAAGCATCAGCTATTCCTAATTCTCTTAATCTTTATGGTAAAGATGGCTGGGAACTTGTTAGTGCTTACACAACGGTTGAGACTGTTTTTCCGAATTTTGGAGATGCAAGTTATCATACCGGAATGAAAGACAATACACGAACTAATACGATAAATTTTGTATTTAAGCGTATCAAGCAGAAGGGTAAGTAGTGGCAAAAAAGAAATGCGATCCTAAACCGGCGCCACTGGTAAAATGTCTGATATGTGGTGAGACCCTTAAAGTTACCAAGTGGCGCAAACATTTGGCTCGATTTCACGATGAAGTAGATGATCCCAATTTTAGAGATTTCTTTGTTATTTTGAAACACTTATCTCGTTCAAAAATCAAGTGTCGCTTATGTGATCAGGTAATCACACTAACAGACTGGGAATATCATCTGAGAGTGAAGCATGGATTAAAAAATGATTTAAGACTCAAAGAATTTTACATAGGTCAAGACTCTTCTACCCAGATTGCAAATAAATCGTGGTATAATCCACAGTCCAACGAAGATTTACCTTGCGGCACCATTGTCAATGGTCCACCACCAATCAAGATTATTTACAACTCAATATTTTCAAGCAGGAAGAAATTTTAATAATAAATGCACCGGGCTTATTACTCGGTGCATTGTTTTACAGCTTTGTGTATGTAATGACTGTTTCTGGCATAGTAAACAGCATCTTTCAGAGTCCATCCCGTAGGACGTAAGGGCTTCAATCCAAATCGACGGTATGAGATTAACGCTCTTCGGAAACGAGCCGTCTTAAAGGCTGGATTTTCACTATTAAGAGCGATTGTTTCAATAACCTGATGACTGATAGTGCGACTTCTGTCTGCCGTTTTAATGATATTTCGATACTCCATAAGTAACAGATACTCAACTGGAGCATATACGAAAAGGAAGTGTCCTAATGCAGTCTCGTGGAACTTGACCTTAATCTTCCGGGAGTTTATTTTCGGCCCCGGCTTCTTTTTTCTTTTTTGACTTCGACTTCGGGTCTGAGGTTTCGGTGGTTGCTGCCACAACCTCTCCTTCTCCCCGGTTCTGAACTTGATCTCCAACATTGGTTTCAGGGATTACTTCGGTTGTTGTCGGCTGTTCAGGCGACACACTTTCCTGATGTTTCTGTTTTCTCTGATGGGCGTAATCATTGCCCAGATTGTGAACTTTCATATTGTTTGAATTTGAAATTAATATTCGGTATCTGCAATTATGATGTTTATCTTATTGAAGTTGATCATAAATTTCGACATTATGTTTCGGATATCGCGTTCATAATCCTCGTGGTTGTAATTGACAGTATCGACAATGGCTGGCGCATAAACATTAGTCTGATCAATCGACTCCAGATAATCATCATTATACTTTTTGCCGTTATCCTCATTATCCCACAATAGAGCATTGTTCCAAAGCATACGATTCTCCCACATACCAGTATTAATGCAGGTCAGATTCATATTCATACTAACCAATGGCTCAGTATCAACATTCCATCTAAGAGCATTATCCCAGTGTAATCCATTTCTCCAGACATTACTACTGAAGCAAGAGAGAGATTCATTGATACCCTGGGTGATGAAGAAATTATCGTTTTCTTTAAGAAAATGAAGTTGAAGGCGATACTTCAGATACCACTCCAAAGATGATTTCTGAGCAGTGATATGACATTCAATGTATCGCTCTAATCCCCATGCCTTAAAACGGCTATGGGCAGAGGCAATCGGACTGAGAATAGCCTGTAGAAGCAGGGAGATTTTCTTACCCCTTGCCCAAAAAGGCAATAATCGGCCGATTAACTTGGCGTTGTCAATATTAGTGAAATCAATATTTATCATTCTTGGTCAAGAGAGGCTAAATACTGGTCCATCTTTGAAGCTGCTACCAGTGTAAGATTATCACTATTGATGGTCATAACCGAATTGGTGTCAAGCAGACGGATATAGCCACTCTTCAACCTGATACGATTATTCAGTTCGACCGGCTCATCATATTTTCGATCAGTTGTATTATATGAGCTGACATAGATCTTTATACTGTTGCTGATGTCAGTAATGTGTTCGGTCTTTCTAATGACATCCAGAACTGACTGATAGTAGAACATGCCATTAAATTCCAGTTCATTGGCGAAATCAATCATTGCTTGCTGTAATTCCGTCAATGCCTGGGCTGCCGTCACATAACTGTCATTATAATAAATGGGATTGTGCTTATCTGCAATAATGGTGATTATGTCACCGGGGGAGCTTTCACAATAGATGTCGGCTCCTATAAATTTGATTTGCTGAACATACATTCTGAAAGCGGTCAGCTCATAATCATTGAGAGGCATATAAGGAATACCATTATTGACTTCATTAGAGTTGTCATTGGCTTTGCATACTTTCAAAGTGAGCGACATATCATCAGTTTGCCATGCAGCTTTTTCAATAATTCTGTGAGATGTGTCTGGCTGGACGTATTCAATTTTCATTGTGTCTTCATTGAAACGTAGCTCATCTCCAGTTTCAGTCACACTATTGTATTGGAACTTTTTGGCCATCATTGCATACCAATCTGGAGTGCCATTGATGCGACCTTTGAGAACTTCTGCAATCCTTACTTGAAATAGGTCAAGCACAGCCTCGTAAGTATGTATGCAGACGGCCACAACATAGGTCAGCAAGTTGAACATACTGAGCTTACTGTTGCTGCGGCCGGTATTGAGTTCTGTCAGCTGGAGATAATTGTTTCGTGTGCTGACAGCTTCGGAATATATTTGACTTACACTTCTCATTGCGTGATTATCAGTTTATTTAAGTCCTCAATATTTAAGACCGAAAGAAATTCATCGGCATAAATAGTTCCGAGGGGATAATAAATACCATTAAGTTCGCGGAAATCCAATTTTGAACATTCAAAGTCACCATAGAAAGTAATGATATGTTTTCCGGACCCCTTATAGCAGTGTTCGACTTCTTGCTCTTCAGTTCCTTCTACTATTTGAGGAGCAGAATAATCTCCCCAGTCCACTATAAGGTGAGTGTCGGCTTTTAACCGCATTATCATATCTGTGGTCTGACCTTGCTGATGTATGACAATCCGGGGAGTATAGAGTGATTCCCAATACATATTCTGCTCATCTGATGACATTTCCGAGAGAGAATTGTATATGGCAGAATGATAGGTTGCAATATGACTCTTGACCAGTTCCTCTATATCAAGATAATGATAGATATGCTCCCCATTTTTAACCAGCACATTATTGTCCTTTAGCCATATTACAATGCTCTTGTTGATAGCAAACTCTTCATGATAGTTAAGAACCATACCATAGGATAGTTGGGTTTCCATATTGAGCCATTCATTGCTTATCAACAAATCAAAAATGCCCTCTATACTGCCATAGAGAGTCAATGCTACATCGTATATATTTTGTCCGCTTCGGACTTTATATTGCGCCATTGATTTTTCAATATTATTTGTTATGGAATAAAGCCGTCCAAGGACATAGTTTATCCAAGGACGGCTTCATGCGGGCGGTAAATTAGGCTTCAATGCCCATTACCTCCTTGGCGATGGTCTTGGCGAGATCGCGGTATGCCTGGTAAGCCTCGTATTCGGCGGCATACTCAGCAGCTTTCTCTTCCGATACTGTGCCGGTGCGGGCAGCCAGGAAGTTGGCTGTGATGGCTTCAGACTGATCAGTGTCATACTTGCGCTTGATGAGCGTCGAGAGCAGCTGAGGATAGCTGAACGGCATTTCGAGGGCGACAACCTCTCCGTCGATTGTTACTACAGCGCAACCGCCGATCTTCTGGACGTGGTTGCCATGAAGATCCATATCCTTCTGTGCTTCCATTTCGGCAAGCATTTCAGGAGATATGACAGACTCTTCGGGAGCCATAACCTCTTCCTGTTCTACTACAGGTTCATTGTTGTTGTTGATCTGGTCCATTGTTCAGATTTTTTTGAAAGTTAAAACTGGTGTTTATTATTAATAGTCTCGTTGACTTTCAAGTATGGGAATAGGGGGAATATTAATTGAGGTGTATTCAACTAACATTCTGATATATTTATCTTTATCATCTCTTTCCTCAAATTCTGCAATAGGCTGAGGAAGTGATAATCTATCTTGATAATTATGATTGAGACGGTATCTGATGCGATTCCGAGGATGATATTTCTTTTTCAGTTTGACCACTTCCATGTGACCTTTGATATAAACCCACTTGAAAATACGAGGTTCAATTTCCATAAGTCCATTATATCTGATGGCATAACTATCATAATGCCTTAATAATCCTAAGTAACTATTGACTGAGGATAAAGCCTTGATGATCTGAGATTTGGTACGACATTGGTTCAGTCTGTGAACACTATGCCGGAAGCTGGTGACTGTACGATTTAATGGATAAACTCTTCCCGGTTTAACTACGGCGCCGGTAAAGTCCAATCCTTTGGTATAATGTTGCATATAGAATTTCTTTGGAGATAGTTTTAATCCAAGAGATTCTAATTTGACCCTAATTTTTGGAATTGCGTTTAGAATTTGCTCTTTTGTATCGGCCACCAAATAAATGTCATCCACATATCTGCCGTGATATTTGATACCAAACTCCTTTTCATTCGCCCAATCCAAAGAGTTCAAAAGGTAGTTGGCAAACATCTGAGATGGAAGATTCCCGATAGGCATACCCAATCCATTGCCATTTGTAAAGAGTGATTTGCTGGCTGGAAGATTATTCCACATTGCTTCAGATGACTGTCTGATACAATTCTCTTCCGGACAATGACTTAATATCACATGACATAGATAAATCAAATCGTCTTTATCCTCGCCGTGATACTTTTCTTCCACCAGTCTGACAACCATATCCTCAACCAGTTTCTTAGGGATAGACATAAAGAAACTATTGATGTCAACGGTGGCTACATAGCAATCCTGAGTGTAGTTATTTGAACACTCGATTATATCTTTCTTCAACTGATCGACACCGGCCAGAGTGCCTTTGCCATTTCTACAGTTGAAAGTGCGATCATTAAATTCTTGTTCGATTATTGGCTCTAATCGGAGCCTGATGTAATGATGAATGATGCGGTCTGCAAAATCGGCCGCAAAAACCTCACGATATTTGGGGCGACTAACGACAAAGCAAATGGAACGTTTCGGATAATAGGTTCTATTGTTGATGGCTTGCATCATATTATAGAGATTGCCTTCTACATCAAGAGTAAACCTGATGCAGTTGTTTGTCCGCGACTTGTGTACGCGACAATCTAAATAGGCTTCTACTAATCCTTCATACGTTACCATATCAGCACTAAAAGTGATAATGCCATTTATAATTAGTCTTATCTGTTAGCAAAAAATGCGATTTGTTGAAATGCTGCCACAGCGCGGACGTAGTTGCTGTTCGTGGCCTTAGTGTTCCAGTTGTTGAGGTTGCCGTCGTTCAGGTTCAAGTTCCAAGCGTTCGTCGCCGAGTTCTCAGTGTATCGGGTACGTTTTCTTATTCTTAACTACCTATGGCAGTAGTACCCCCATTTCTCACAGAAGCGCATACTCTATGGTCATCCTTAAATTTCCATACTCTGTGCGTTGCACCGATCAATCAGTCTCATCCGCAGAAGTGCGTTTGCGATACTTCTTTTTCGATGCGTTCTTCCATGCTGTCACTTGTTTGCCGATAGTCGCCTCCAAATACATGAGATTGGATTGTTGCTTCCGGCTTATCCAACGATTATCGCCAGCAAGTCTAACTATCAGTTTGCAGTGTTCAAACTCACAGATGAAGTCGGTCAAATATGCTTCTCGCTCACTCTTGAACATATTTGCCTTAACAATGAATGTCGGCAATGAGATAGCAATTTTGATCCATTCTTGACCAACGGTGTGTTTTACATCCCTTGGAAAATTCTTTTGAGTGTCAATCACTGCTTGAATGTAGTGATAGGTTTCAACATAAACCGGCAATTCGTTAGATAAAGCCATTGCAACGGAGTATTAAGAAACACTGCTTTCATCATTTTTACAATAACAAACTGATTGCCAGTAGATAATCAGTTTATCCGCATAACATTATAGAAACCCTATAAAGCACACATTGCTTACCTCAGAGTACTGGAACTAATCCTGAACCTTCCAAAACGGCGACCGCTCCGAGGTAAGTTGAATGTGTGTATCTCTTCAACCCTAATGCTCGCTGCGCTCGCTCGTCGCTAACGCTCCGAAGAGTTGAAGGGTTGAAGAGATAAAGGGTTAATGAAATGCTGCCACAGCGCGGACGTAGTTGCTGCCCGTGGCCTTAGCGATCCAGTCGTTGAGGCTGCCGTCGTCCAGGTTCAAGTACCAAGCGTCCGTCGCCGAGCGCTCAGTCGAGGACCAATGCCAGGACTCAACAAGCGGGCTGGAGCCCGAAATGACTGAGAGGCACAGATTGATGGCGTATTTGTGCTTCCAGATGGTGATCAGCTCTGCGATAGAGGGGAGCCACCATTGTCCAGCGCCGATACCGACTGTTTCGCCATCGTCATTGATGTAGGAGCGATCGTAGGCGTTGCACCATGCAGGCGCAAACTGGGTCCAGGTCTCTTCCTCTTCACCGAAGAGTTCGACACCTTTGGCCATGATAGCGGCGGTGCGGGTCTTGCCTGAGTAGTCAACATACGCTTTGTTGTAGTCGCCGCCGGTATCGTCATTGACTGCGATAGCGTTTTTCGACCATTTGAGCTGAGTGCCGGTGGGAGAAACGATGATTGGTGCCTGACCGTCAATGAGAACGAGAACACCATCAGCAACTTCGCCAGCGGCTTCGATGGCAGCCCACTTCCAGTAGGGAACAGCGAGAGGCCAGTTATCGCTCTTACGGTGGTAGGTCACGAAACAGCCGTCAGTGGCTGCCTGAAGCTGCGGGTTAGCTTCCAGCTGATTGTTGGAAAGAGTGTCGACCTGATTCTGAAGAGCGACGTCCTTGTCATGCAGAGACTTGATCTGATCTTTCAAGAATTTCTGGACCTGAGCACCAGTTGCCTGGGCACCCTTTGCACCCCAGTCATCTTCCATTGTTAAAACTTTTTCTGCCATGTTGAAAAATTGAATTAAAAAACTGTTGGTTTATATATAATAGTATCGAGTCATTCAAACTCTAAATCCCGTTATCCCACACAGCGTCCTGTTGCCAAGGATACTCATTAATCCATAATCCAGTACCTATTACGCCGTAATGGGTGATTATGAATTTTTCTTCCAGATTACTAAGCCGTTTCTCCATCTCAGTGGCGTGGAACCAAGCGATTTTGGTAGGTATTCCCTGAGCATTGAGAACTACATTCTTAGCAATCGAAAGCCCCCAGCCATCAGAAACTTGATTGTCGGGGTAGATTACACATTGCCCAGCGTGGAAACCAGCGAGGTTCCCACTTGCCGGGTCTGTATATAGAGTGTCTGTTTCAGTGGGCTGTTGAGTCGCAACGGGAGTGTACTCATCACGACTCAAAAGAGCAAGCATATAAGTTTTAGTAAGTCCTAACTGCTCCCAGCAAGACTGAATACTAAAATCTTGACCTGCTATTTTGAGTGCTTGGAATTTTTTTGAAGTATCTGCCATTGCGATAAGTTTTTAGAGTTTATTCCGCTACTGAGAATCCGGAAAGCGTGACGGACTGAGTGGCAGCGTCATACGCTACAGTGTTTGCGGTGGCACCGTCCTGTATTCCGTCAAGTTTGGATTTGAATGCGTTGGTAAAGTCATTCTGAGAAAGACCTTTACCGTCCTCTTTGCTGACTTTGCCATTCAGAGCGGTATCTACCTCAGTCTTGGTATAATAGTTACCAATGTTGAGGTCGTTGATTGCGGCGGCAATAGCGGCCTTGACTGTAGCGGGATCACCTTCACCACCAATCCCGGTCAAGAGATTTTCGATGTTGGTAATTGCAGCAGTCATCTGAGCAGCTTCGCCACCATGTTTAGCAGCCCAGTCGATGAGTTCCTTGTAGGAGTTTACTACACCATCATCGGAAACCTTGGTGGCGAAGTCGTTGAAGGCGTCTGTGATCGCCTTGGAAACTGACCCGGCTCCAGTGCCGTTAAGGGTGTCGATTTTGCCACTGAGGGTAGATACCTCAGAAGATTCGGCTTTAGCGTCGATAACCGCCTTCAAAGCTGCGTCCAGCTCATCAGCTGACACATTGGCCTTATAAGCAAGAGCAGCGAGGCCCTTGATGGGAATATCAGTTCCCTGCACTGAGATGGTGCCGTTGGTCGAACCCGTTGCAATCAGAATATCGACAATTTTTGAAGCGATACTGAGAGCAACCCCATTAACATTGACACCTTCCAGTACGTTAGCTTCTGCACCTGCTGAAATGCCAGCAAGTTTGTTAAAATCTTCAGGAGACATCAAACCTGCCTGGTCAGAAGCAGCAGCTGGGATGACGAAGGATTCTCCGCCAATGACAAAACGTGTAACTTTAAGATCTGCCATTTTGTTATTTATTTGAAGTATATAAAATTACGAGTCATTACTCCCTCGTAAATGGAGTTTTTTAGATTGTAACTGTAGCTGTATCGGGGTCGTAAGATTTTACTGTGACAGTCGAAGATCCTCCAGTTCCTACAGAAGTTGCGGCTTCAGTAATCAGGGTATTTGACCATTTTGAAGTATTATCCCAAAGCAATAGATTTTGCCATTTCCCGACATTAAGGACTGTAAAGCAATCCATTAATGTTTCAAGTTGGTTCTGGTGCTGTTCAATAATAGTCTGTTGAGTAGTATATTGCTGAATGAAGAGAGCAAACTGAGATTCCAGAGCTGTCAGACGGCTGTTGTGACTGATGATGTCGTTCTCTGCTTCGGAGATACTATTGGGAGAGTTGTACCATATATCCGTATCATTCCAGAAGAAGGGGTCTGCCCATTCGCCTTTCTCAAAACATCCGTTATAAGCTCGGATGTCATCGAGCATTTTCTGATATTCAGACTGATGATCTTCGGCTCTCTGATTGATGTTATCAATCTCTTCACTGATTACGTCAATCCTTTCATTGGTGTCGGTAATAGCCTCATCAATTACTCCGGCGCCATTAGCCCATAGGTGGTCATTATTCCAGATAAAAAGATCTCCCCAGACACCATCGACAAAACAGCCAAAATGTTCACCTAATTTAGCGATATTATCATCTTGTGTAGTTTGCTCGCGTCCAATAGCTCTAAGCTGATAAGCAACTTGACGATGTTCTGTAAGAGCCTCCTTGCGAATTTCATCAGAAGTGTCTTGAAGTTCAGACTGAGTGGCTTCGACAGCCTCCTTATTGTCTTGAATATCAGAAGTGTTTTTCTGAATGAGTTTGTTATTTGCTTGAATGAGAGAGAGGTTGGTCATTATGTCCTCATTTGCTTCATTCAGCTTATAACGAGTGTCACGAAGGTCATCGCGGAGATCAGAAATTTCACCAGTAATAACCCCAGTTTCATTAGCCCACAGAAGATCATTATCCCAAATGAAGAGATTTCCCCAGATACCATCTGCATAGCAACTGAAGTGTTCTCCAATCTTGGCAATATTTTCATCCTGAGCGGTTTGCTCACGTCTTATGGCACGAAGCTGGTAAGCGACATTTCGGTGTTCTGTGACCGCATTTTGCTTAATGATTTCAATTTCATCAGCATTATCAGCAATGGCCGAAGCGTTTACCTCAACATCAGATATGATAACTTTGATATTATCTTCTGCATCAGATATTCTCTGAGTTGTGGCTTCAAGACCTGCCTGAAGTTCATCCAAACGTTCTTCGGTATCTGTCGGGCAATGACAAGAACCATTGAAATTTGTGTTGGTCCACTCAGATTCATTTATCCACAAGAGATTATTATCCCATACTCCATTGGTGAGAATGGAAATGCGATAAAGAAGAGAATCAATTTCATGTTGCTGACCCTCCTGTTTGGTATCAAGCCCATCGAGTCTGCCGGTTATGGCCTGATGTTCTTTTTTGAACTCATCGTGCTCTTTGGCAAACTCTTTATGCTCTTTGCGGAAATCCTCATGTTCCTTACGGAAATCATCAAAAGTCTTATTGATAACCTTTAATGTATTTTCCTTCTCAGTATTGATTTTCTGTATCTCTTTGGTCAGATTCTCAATAGATTTCTGATGACCTTCAATTTGAGAATAAATATCCTCAAACGTATTATACATCAGATTAGAATTTTCCCACAGAGCGACATTGCTCCATTTCAGGCCATTATCCCAATAGCCATTACTGAAGCAAGCAAGAGTATCAATAAGGTCGATAATCTGCTCATCGTGCTCTTTGATAAGATCCTGAAGGTCTTTAATTTCCCTATCATGCTTTTGGAGATGGGTATTAACTAACCCATGCTCTTTAGCATTTTCAAGCATTGCCTCCTCAAACGCCTTATCGCTTTTTGATAGGTGTTCGTCAAGTTCCTTTATATCAGCAGCAAGAGCATCAGTGATAGCGTATTTGTTGTTATCCCACAATGCTTCCTGGCTCCAATGCAAGTCATTTTCCCATACACCGGTGCTGAAACAGCTGAAAGAATTATTCAAATCATACACCTGATCCTGAAGGTACTCATTGATACCCCTCTGAATCTTCTCTTGGCGTGCGACATGAGCAGCAAGTGCGCTTATTTCTGTGTTATGCTTCTCAGTTAAATCTTCTATGTCTTGACGATGGTTTTCGTCCAAAACGTTTATCTGATTTTGCAAATCGTCAGTAATGGCGTACTTGTTGTTATCCCAGATTGTTTCATTACTCCACAGAAGAGTATCAATCCAGATTCCTTCACTGAAACAGCTGATGGTGTCAAAAATTGAATTTAACTCCCGCTGTTGTTCGGTATTGACTTTTTCAATGTCGTTGATATGACCCCATTGGTCTCGATTGTCCTCCTGAAGTGCCTCGATTTCCTTCTGTTGCTTTTGAAAAGCCTCATCCAGTTTCTTGGCATAATCCAACATTTGCTGTGTAAGTTTGCGAGTATCAACGACATAATTGTAATAATATGCCATATCAACCAGCACATCCCACACATCAGTATTGGTATAGACAATGTGCCCTTGGTCATCAGTCATCTTGATTGGGGATTTCCCCTGGGCCTGCAATACTTTACACCTAAAGACGCAGCCACACGCCGTGACCACGTTCTCTTGGTAGTATTTCTTGGTTAAGTCAAAAGTGTTTCGCCATTTTAAGGCAACACCAATTTTGACTATATTGTCATTATTAATACTCATACTATTGATTTATTTGAGTTGCGTAAATATGCTGAGTGATTTCATCCAGTGTCATATCACTGATGTTGGTGCTGTTTGATACGATACCAAGGAGTCGGCCGGTATGAATGTCTTGTACCAGTCCAAGCATATTCTTGATATTGGCACTTGTTTGAGGCACCATATACAATCCCTTTCCTGCGTGGAATTGATCTTGGCGAATCATATATTTCACCACTGCCCGGCGCTTTAGGATAAAGCACTTGTGGCAAGTTTCAGTGAGCCAGTATGGTTGTTCGACCAATGCGGTATAGAGTCGGGTCTCATCGTTATCATTGATGATGAAAATTGGAGCGTCCTTTACATTATCCTCGGTCTCATCGTTGAACATAACTATAGTATTCGCCTCTAAGGTAGCAGAAACGATGTAGTATTGATCACTTGGAACAATCTCTCCCACACCATTGAATTGACCGGGTTCGACCTTATTGGCTATTCTGGAAACACTGGTTGTATAGTCCGTAAACAGAAGAATATTAAGAACGTAGGGATAGCCATTTAACAGCTCCATAAAATCGGTATCTGATAGTTCATTCAGAACTACATTGCGTCGCACATATTCATCGGTAAACAGACTGAAGAATGAGAGATTGAGGTCATCAATATCATCTAAGCCTATATCTGATTCTTCCTTTTCAGGGCTAAAAAGCACATCGAGCTTACACGTCTCGTTATCAAATTCTGCATCCTGAATGGGTTTCTTATCGCCGTTAAATTGAGCTTCCAGAACTTTCTGTAAATCAGAATGAGCTACTACACAATTCAAATATTTGGTAATGCCCACGCCAGTTGTCGGATATCTATAACTTTTTCCGGGAGCACACAATGTCAGGAGCTGCGAAGCCTGATCATCACTGTAATTGATACTGATGTCAGTGCTTTTTGCAGAGTATATGTATGCCTTATCCAGTACCTCCGACTTGCTGTTCTGCACCATCTTGATCATAAATTCTCCATCAATATCTATGAATGGAAGCATACAAGCCGGTATGGGGGCGGCAATATTCTTGCTAAGGACATAGCTATTTACTGGCAAACCAAAATCGCCTCTGATTCTTTCAAAGACATAATACTTGCCATCGCGTAATCCTACAAGTCTGATTCTGAAATTGCTGGTATTGGGTATGTATGGAGATTTGAAACGGCAAGTCATTTCGCCATCTTCATATCCTACAATACTCCAGTAGGCTTCGGGAATAATAATGTTACAGATAAGAATGTCAAGTTCTTTATCCTCATCGAAGATATTACCCCACAATGAGTCGAACATCGGCACTGACGCATTGGACTTGTCCTCAGTTAACAAGTCGCGCTCCTTCATATCTATGATTAAGTCTCTTACCATCTTTCTTGACTGCGTTTTATCTATAATAGTCAAATCTGATGGCTCAACTTATGGTTATTTTGGTTATAGTTGCTGTGCCGGTGGATGATACGGTTGGATGAGTGGCAGCGCCGGGAGTCACATTCATTGCAAGACTGTTGATCCAGTCCATAATTCCCCCACATACCACTTCCCAAACTTTTTGTTGTGGGTCTTTATCTCCTACATCGTGTGTGGCTTTCAGATTGGCTTGAGTTGTTACTATTCCTATCGGCAGAAATGGCTTTTGTGGGAAAACCAACCCTCCGCTACCCATTGGAGCTAACTGAAATCCGGCAATGATATTAGTTTCAATTTGTTTAATCCAACTATCAAAACTATTCGATGGACCAGTGGGAGCGCAACTGCCAACAATCTTAAAAGTGTCGGACACTAATGGGTCTGGGGCAGGTGGAATGCCAGGGATAATACCAACATAAGCAACTACGACTGTAGTGTTGGCTATCAGATACTCAGTAATTCCAGCTGCTACTGCACTCATAGCGGCAGTGGCACTCCCGGCAGAATAATCTTTGCCAGAAGTGCCTATTGAACTTTTGAGTTTTGATATGATTGTTTGTGCAAAAGCTGACTTACTCATAATTAAGTTCCACTAACTGATGATCCACAATGAGGGGCACCACTGAAAGGACACACTTTAATGGCATTGAACGGTCCATTTAAGTCGGTAGCTGATACTCCTTTGGTTTTGAGAGTGCCACCGGTAATGGTAACTGAAGTTCCGTCAACTTTTACGTCGGAGCCTTTGATTTCACAACTGCTTGTTTCGATTTTGGCTTTATCGGTTTTGATATTCACTGAGCCATCTTCTTCGGTAATGGTTGTGCCTCCGACTTGAAATGAGACCTTGCCACTGGTCTCAATCATTACGTTTTCTCCATCAATGGTGATTTTCGTGTCACCTACTGTGATGATTTTATGCTCAACAGTTTTTTCTTCTTTGAACCCCTCTTCATCATCCGGGGAAATAATCTGGTCAGTGATGGTGGTGCAGGTGTATTTTGTATTGGTCTTATTTTTAGTTGGCTCCAATTCATAATAATCCTTATCCAAACCATCATCAGTCTCGACAAGTTTTTCTGTCTCAGTAACACCAATTTCAATCACGCCATCATCCTCTCCTTCAAGCGAATGAGCGAGCATTTGAATACGCTTTGCGTGGCTATACATAATCACATATTCCTGGCCGTCTGTGGGGTTCTGAACAATAACAACCTCTGAATAAAGCATGGGAACAATCAGAACACCATTAGAATTATCCTGAATGGCAGACAGAAGCACTCCCTCGTGATGGCCGGTACCCATAATCGGATATTCATCAGGCTCATAGTTAAATTCCTGAACATCTATAGTTCCGGCCAAATCCCCCTCTTCATGGATGGCACATACATACCCTATGATTTTCTTAGTTCCGCGCACTGCGCCATCAGGCCCAGTCATACCTTGACGAGCCATTTGGCCTATTGACCGGCGCACATCGCCGGAATATTTATTGATTCCTCCTTTGAGCGACATAATGATTAAATGATTTGAACTGGTTTTGAGAATGTGGCGATCTTAAACGGGATATGAAGTTCTCGGCGATAACCATTCATTCCGAAAGTGGTATTAACGGCTTCAACATAGTAATACCCATTCTTTTCAGGCTGTCGAACATCTATCAATCCTATAATGTCGGTAGGACGGACAAGAAGATCTCCGAATATTTCAATCGACCCGGATATGCCATTGGGATTATAGTTTGCCCAATATTGCTTTGCTTCTTCTATCAACTCTTCCTCCGTAATACCAACTTTTGTTGAGATATACTGGATGACGTGATATTTGTCGAGTTTTGCCGGATCCGTCAAATGTCCTTCAATACGCTTTGTGCTGTAGGTGCCATTGACGAATTTCATCTTCTTTCTATCTTTTACCTTACGGCGATTGACAACCTGAAACTGGCCATCGCTATCAATTACCCACCCCTCATCATCAGGATTGGGATTTTTACGCAATGTCAGCTTAAAAAACTGATTATCCTTTGTCCGCCCCTGAGCTTCAACTGCAAGATATTTTTTATCATTGCGTTTGAGATTGAGCTTGTCATGAGCGACATCCCAGTCAAATTGAATGAGTTTGACTGAGTTGTTTCCCCCATTGTAGGTGATGTATTTCTTATCATTGTTCGGTAGGCCACCTCCTTTCCCGGCATAATAAGTCAAGCCGACACGGAGTTGAACAGAGCCGTCTGACTTGGTTTCCATTATGCAGAGGACACCGCTCTTACTCCATTCAGTCAATACATCGGCTATTGTAAGATTGTTACTGATAGAGCCACCACTTACTGATATGGTTGAACCTTTGCTGGCAGCGGCCAGAGGTATGCCGGTATCTTGTAAGAGATGATATGTGCCATCATCATCGAGAAAATCCTTAACCATTAATGTGGCTTTGGCCGATATGTTGGGAGTACTGACAGAGGCAAGGATATGAGCCATATTGGTACACTCCAATTCCAGAGGTGTATCTACTGAAATGGCTGTGATAAAGCCGGTAAATACAACATCCATATTGGGATCACTGTCAGCAGTGTTCATTTTCTTGAACTCAGTCTCTGAATAAGCATATCCCAGTCTGATTTCAATACGATTTCCAACCGCAACATCGTTGGGGCTTAATAAGGCCGGCTCATTCTTTGTTCTGTTAAAATCTATCAATCCCTTATCATCATAGTTGGCGGCCATAGACGTGGTGGAAATTCCATCTTCACTAAATAATGCTGTCGGAGAAGTAGTGATATCACCATCATTATTAGCTGTGATAAGAGTGTTTTCTTTATCAGTTGAGTCTGCTTTATCGCCACTTGTTACATCCTTTTCTTTTCTGCTGGAGAGATTGATTACAGTGCCACGAGGAAATTTAACTACAGCCTTATTGATAAGGTTTTTTGCTGAGTCTGACACTTCAATGCTTTCACATTCTCTAATGGTGAGGCATTGATTAGCTGAAGGTATGGAAAACCAATCATTACCATTAGCCTTCCATATCTTGATCTGACAAACGAGTATAGCGAGTTTATCCTCATACGCCTTATGCTGATAGTATTTGGGCGTGAGGGTGTATTCGACCTGCTGAACTAAATCAGGTCGCTGAGTTCGGAGTGCTGTTAAATCTGAAGCCATAATTATAACTCATCTTCCAGCAGACCGGCGGCGAGTCCAATTCCTTGTTTGAGTGCATCGGCTGCCATAGACTTCAGTCCTTCAAGCTGGTTGTTCAACATCTTCATCCATTCGCTGCCATCATCATCCTTGGCCGATACATTCTTCTGAGGAATGATAGAAACCGTATCTTCAGAAATTTCGATTTCATTTTCAGGCTGGAGGCCGATAGCAGAGAATGTGTATTGCTGGAGTGCCTTGTATCCTTGACGCGGAGAGACACTAAAATTCTCAATAACAATATGGGTAATTCCAAGCTGGTCAAGTACCATATTATTGATTTTGATGATACCCTTGTATTGCATAACCTTATAGAACTTCTGCATATCTTCTGCCGGATAGATGTCAGGTTTACCACTGGTAATCTGTCCTGAGACTGTGAATTTTATATCGCCATTGGAAACCAGTTCTTTTCGGCTATAGTCTCGGCCAGTCACACGGGTGGCTATGAGGTTTTTGTCGGAATTGATTGTAATCAATGCGGTAGTGTCATACCAAACCAAGGTTTTTGTAGTTACGGTATTGCTCACTGTATCAGGCTCTTGCTCCTTATAGATACCTTTCTTTGCATCGACAACTTTGGTACGATATACTGGGAATTTCTGAGTGACAGTAATGCTTTGATCAAGTTCAATACCCAACATCAATGCCTCTGGAGCTTTACCACCCCAATCATCCAAGGCGTATATGGTTCCACCATCGACCTGCATCATACCGTATTCCTTAGCCTCAACTTCTTGTTTCTTCAGTTCAGACTCTACCCATGCTGCACCGACAGTATCTTTTGTTCGCTTACCATTCAGAAGGGAGTTAAAAGCATTGACCGCTTCATTTTTCAATTCAGATACAGCTCCCCGGACAACCCCTTTGACTGCTACTTGAAGTAGTGAGCCTCCGGCGCCGTCTTTGTAGTAAAATTTACAGTTGCTATCTCTACCACCATTGGCAATTTTACTCTGTAAAGTATTGAACAAGGCCCCCATTGTAGAAGCCATTGCACTGCCGGTGGATGTTATTGCGAGGTTATTTAGACTTGTACTCATACTCTATAATAGTGTTGTGATGAGAAAATGAAAATGCCGCCTTTCCCGACAAATTTTCGGTACTTGGCGGCATTACGATTATGTAAGATCCATTACTCGCTGAGCCTGATTTGAGGCTTCGGCAAACATCTGATAGACAGCTCCCGCTATTCTATCTTCCATTGTCGCAATCAAATCACGCTCTTCAGCACTGGAGGCCACTGTGGTTCGGTCAAAATTAGCCAGATTGTTAATGTTGAATACAACCTGAGTGGGTCTTGCCGCAGTTCTATCATAGTGAGAAGCGTATGCTTGCTGGTCTTTCGCTGGAGCCGGAGTTGGTGTTGTCAAGTGTTTGTTCTGTTCAATGATGGTATTGGCAGTTTTGCGCGAGATGTTGCTATACATCTGCTGTTGCTCTTCGGAACGTGTCACAACACGATTACCAAGATTAATCGTATTGCCGGATCTGCCCATCATAAAGTCCACATACTGCTTTTCAGTGATACCAGCTTTTTTCCATTCTGAATTGGAATTATTGTCAATCCATTGAATCCAGTATTGTCTGGGAGTTTCATCTCCGTATTTAGCACCATTAAGTTGATGACGGATTTGATTTTTCAGATTATTTGCATCACTAATGTCAATGATTCCAGCTTCGGCCATCATCTTATATGCAGTTCCGATAATGTCGGTGAACCCTTGAAGAGTCAGGTTAAAGTTTGTGACCTTGGTCCGGATTTGATCTAAGATATTCGTGAAGTTCAACTGACCATTCGGAAGAGTGGAAAGCATTAACTCAATCTTGGCTTGCTGCTTCCCATCAGCTGAAATGATGTCGTATAGAACGTGATAATCACCAATGATATTGGAGATTGCGTTATACCATTCATCAGTGTATAACTTGGCGCGATTCTCTGCATCTGACAACCACTGATAAGCGTTCATTTTTCCCACCAAGGTACCCATTTGACCATTGATAGTTGCATCAATAAGGTTTTGCGCACCTAACTGATACTGGTCATAAACACTACGGTTGCTTGTCTGCTGGAATTGTTCAGGTGTCATTCCGGCAGAAGACAATTTAGCAGTGAACTGAGACATGAATTTGTCTCTTATGGCAAAGGCTGCCTGCTGATATTCGATTTCAGATTTATATGTGGTCTCTCCAGCAAGATACTTTTGACGGAGTTCCGCAATCTCTCGTATGGCCTGCCGAGTACGGAGGTCATTTGCACCTTCGATCATAAGTGCATCCTGAACCATACCATTGCGTTGATTTATGGCCGTATCTTCATCGGCATGCCACATATTCCACAATGCTATACCAAGATTGCTTGCATCATTATGAAGGTTGTACTCCATTTGCTTATGCTTCTTAGAGAAGTCATAATTCCGTGCATTACCGATAGCGAGAGAATAAGCTGGATTTGCAGTTATGACATTCTTCCACTTGGTCGTAACATCATTTATTGACTGCTTACTTGCATCTTTTGAGAAATCATTAAAAATTGTCGCATAAAGTTGATTGAACTTCTGCTTATCCGCATTATATTTCTCGATTTGAGTAGTGTTAATACTGGATATTACAGGAGCAGCTTCAGGAATATTCTCATTCATCATATCCTGATACCACTGACCTTCCTTGGTAAGTTCTCGATGGGTTTGATCAGCAGCTTTGTTGGCCTGTACTCTTGCACGTTGCTGGGCTTCAGAGGTGCCATCTATGCGCTGTTTGAGCTTATAGAGACCATATCCAAGTCCAGCCACAGCACCAACAGCCAATGTTACAGGGTTTACCAAGAATCCGGCGGCCTTGGCCAATCCAGTAAGTAATCCCATAAGCATACTCTTCAGTCCACCAAACATCGGAGCGAATGAAGCCATAGTTGGCACAGCGGTTGCGGCAGCTCGGAAAGCACGCCCAGCTCTGGCCGAGCCATACATTCTCACGGCTCGTTCACGCACTGCTGCATAGTGCTGGCGTGTCTCTTTATTGAGCGCGGCCAATGTAGTTCGCTTGTTCGCTCCACTAAGAGCTAACTCTCCGGCCAATATAGCGTTTGCCGCCATAGCATTATGCGCTCTGGTAGCGATATTGCCTCGGATAACCTTGTTTGTGCCCCACTTACCAGAACCAACTATGAATGGAGCGTTTGTTATAGCAGCGTTTGCCGCACCTCCAGCAACAACCCGACCGGCCACATTGCGTGTCATTGTTGTGCCTCCGGCAGCAGATATGCCGGCCAAAGCCATGATGGAGCCTTTGAGACGGTCAAATACACCAATCAAAGATATGATAGGAGCAATGAGCGCACCCATCTGGGTAATACCCATTTGGAATGTGATCCAGAATTTGATAAGTCCGGGAGCTGCATTGTAGAGAGAGGCCCATATCTTGGCAAACCACGCCATAACTTTGCCTATCTCAATGATTAAATCGAGAAGGTTCTGCATCATCTGGATTGTTTCGGGTTTAGCAAGGTAGTCTCTTAGTTTTTTCAACATTTCTTCAAATCCACCTTGACGATTTTCAAACGCCTGAACAATGCCTTCAGTAAATGTTGATGTGACTTGTGCCCACAGACCTGATATGGTGTTCTGTTTCTCTTCTGCAATAGCACCAGAGATATTTCCATTGACGGAATTACGGTTTGCCAGCATAAGAGATACAAGAGAGCTAAGACCAGCCTTACTACTCATCTTGTTCGACACAGCTTCGATACCAGTCCCAATCTCTTCGGCAACCCCTTTATCGCCACCGGCAGCGGCAAGTAAGGTTGCAGCGGCGCCAGGTTGAGCAGTGATTCGGAAAAGATTACCGACAATAGAGGCCATTTGATTTTCAGGTATGCGCTGGGCCATTTCGATTAAGATGTCGGACATAGCACGATAACTACCATCTTCTTTGAGGGTAGTGATCCCGTAGCTTTGTTTCATCATATCCAGAACTGCCTTCTGATTTTTGTTTGGCTTAAAGAGGTTCTGATACATCATACGGAGAGCAGTACCAGCAGATGAAGCCTGAATACCAGCATTACCCATGACACCAAATAATGCCATCGTATCGGCAAAAAGATTGGGGTCATTACGGCCATACATATTTGCCACACCACCACCATATTTTGCTGACTCGGCCAACATCATAAGGTCGGTATTAGATCGAGTAGCGGTTGTAGCCATAATATTTGCTGCCTCACGCATACGATCAGGAGCAATCTGGAAGGTGGTCATAATATTGGTCATCTTATCGGCAGTCTCGCCCAAATCAGAATCTCCGATAAGAGCAAGGTCTGCGATAGGTCGAATCGCTGCATTAATTGCATCTATATCATAACCGGCCATAGCAAGAAAACGAGCAGCACTGGCAACTTCAGGAGCAGAGAATTTTGTCTTGACACCAACATTACGCACAGTTGCTTCCATATTCTTGAATGAATTTTGACTGTAAGTGTCAGTACCATTCTGAAGTATGGCCTGGGTAGTGCGCATTGTGTTCTGGTACTCCATAGCCTGACTGAATGAGCTTCCGATTGCTGACATTGCACCACCAATCGCAAACATCACGCCCATACCCTTGGCCATATCCACAGCCATAGGTGTGCGAACACCAAAAGAAGTCTGGCCCGTAAATGGATATGCCCACCTACGAGAACGGTCAAAGAATGGTTTTGGCTGCCCAGTTCGCATAGGCACCATACCAGTGCCGCGAGATTGTGTGGGCTGGCCGACACCATTGGTCTTAGCTACATCGCCTTCAAGTTTATTGATTTGACTTTGCAACGTCCAAGGCACCGCCACACTTGCTTTCTGCATCTGAGTTGATACTCCTTGCAGATATTTCAGCATTTGTGGAGCCTCCATTCCCGGAGTGGGCATAATACCAGTGGTCGCTACTGCTTGACGGAAGTAACGACGATGTTTGGTGAGCATATTCAGTTGCTCTTTGTTTTGGGCAAAGGGCAACATCGCATTTTGAGCCTGAGCTTGTAAACGAGCAGCTTTCTGAATATTAGACTCACTTGGCTTACCCTTGGGATTTATTTGAGCCAATTTCCAGCCATCTGTATATCTTGATACAGCAGCTCGCGCTGAAGAATGTTGTTGAGTAGCGGCAGAAAGAGCATTACTTGACATCGTACCATATCGAGCCATCAATGCTGTTTCATGCTGAATTGCATTAGCGAATGGGGCTTGTGCCTGACGATATTGGTCAATTTGAGATTGTAGTGCGGCTTGGGAGGATTCTATTCTGGTAATGGCGCTTCTTTGATTTTTATTAGGCTTTTTCAAAGAAAGAAGCGGTTTTTTCATTTCCTCAAGCTGTGCCATCTGTTTCAAATATGGCTCCATTTGCTTTTGGATAGCTGCATATTGTGTCTTTGCCGCTTCCAGACGAGCATTAGACTTCCCAGTGCTACGAGCAATCTGAGACTGGATTCGTGCTACGTTTCCTCGCGCATTACTTTCATCTCCCCTGAGTTTTGCCAGGTATTGCTGTTGTTCAGGATTAAGATATGATGTAAGATCGTTAGCTCTAACCCATTTATATCCATTAGGCGCAGTGTGAGCTGCCGGAGCTGAAGAGCCCCAAGCAACTTTATTTTTACCTGTTCCAGCAGTAGTGGGAGCTAATTTTCTTAATCGTTCTTCTTCGGCAAGCTCATAAGGCGTTTTTTGAGCAAAAGCAGCCATTGCATTTCGCTTCATTTGGTCAAGCTGCCACGCCCTTCTTCGTTGTTGATCTGCAATCTGAGTTGCATAATTTGAAGGAAGTATACCACCCTTAGCTAAATGTGCTCCAAGTTGATCTCTATATTGTCTTGGAGTCAAAGGTTGATGGCCCGTGTGTCCTGCCTGCTTACCACTCTTTTGAGCAACACCAACACCAGCAGTCTTTGGAGTTGTGCCAGCCTGACCAGCGGCGCCTCCAGCTACACCAGAAGCAGTGAGATTGATATTCTGAGGACTGGCAGCCTTAACAGCTGTAATAAATTCCTCCAGTTTTGCGATTGCCGGCGTAATATCCAAATTAAGTTTGATGGGAGGAATACTGCCGGCCATCTTTTTAATTTGTTCCTGTCGGCCAATAACACCCTTCTCCCACATCAATTTAACCGCAACGGGTATGGTCTGACGTGGGATGCTTTTGATTTGACTGATTATGTCTTTGGTATCAATCGTTGCAGTTATAGGAGTTGTAGTGCCTGACTTCTTTCCTTTAACTGGAGTAGAAACTGGTGTTTCCTTTGCTGTGGGCGCAACAGTAGTGCCAACCACACTCGTTTTGGGGTGTGGTGTGGTTGAGGTGGCAGCACCAGTGCTTTTTACTGGTTTGGGGGCAGCCTTTGCTTGTTGTGCGGCTAAGGTTTGTAACTGCTGCTGGGCTTTATCAGTTAATAAGTTTACCCTAACATCCAAAGTTGGTGCAGGAATTGATCTTACAGATGCAGCCACCTGATCGGCCATTATTTTTACATTGACCGGGATAGCTTCTGCAACTTTACCTTGGATTTTAGTGATTTCTCCTACAACTGATATTACCGGGGGTTTGGCTGTAACATTGATTTTTGAGAGATTGCCTACAATATCAAGAGCCAGAGGTTTTACAGTTTTTGTAACTGCTTGTGCCGCTGCGGTAGATTTTCCCTGAAGAGTTCGGACAATATTCTCTTGTTCTGCTCGATTAGCCTGATATGCCGCAAGCGTTTTAGTATCACGAGTAATTTGCCCTTTTATCGCGGGAGTACGCTGATCTTCTGGAATGGCTCGATTTGCATCAAGACGAGACTGGATAGGAGCGATTTTATCATTCCAGACCTTAATCTGCTTTTGAGCATTTGTGAGCTTAGTCTTTTCATCCTTGGTAAGAGCAGAAACAAGACTGGATGATTTACCAGTTTTAGTCTTGTTGTCTTTAGGAGTGAATGGAGCAACGACAGCAGCACTTAGGCCGGCAAGACGTGTGAGTTGAGCTTCAGCAGCGGCAAATCCTTCAGTATTCAGTATCGGATTGATATTGAATGTGCCTTGTGATTGTAAAGCCTTTAGTGAAGCCTGGATTTGCTCTATAACGGTCAATGCGCCACCAGCACCAGTGGCATTGCCTCTGATGTTAACTGTAAGAGCCTTACTTTTTGCATCACCAAATGCTTTCTTCCATTCTCGGATAACGGCTGGAGTGACATTGGTGAGTTTTGCCGGCTGAGATGCGGCAGTTGATTTAGAAGTAGGGGTAGCTGCAATTTTTGATTGAGCCTTTGCAGCCTTTGCTTGTTGTGCGGCTGTTTCCTTTTCAAGTTTTTCTGCAACAGCAAGTTCAGCTTTACACTGCTGAATACGCTGCTGATACATTCTTTTTTGAGCCTCTAAGTTTGTAAGTCTCTCTTGGTAAATTGCCTGCTGTTGAGCTGTGGCTTTTGCTAATCCATTTTTGTTCATCTGGATTAGACCATCACGACCTCTTACAACGCTGCCATTTTTATTTTTTTTAGGTGTACCTAAGAGTTTATCTAACTCTTTGTTATACGCCTCAATATCCTTCTTTATGGCTGCAACTGATCTGGTTCCACCAAGAGCAGAACCAATACCTTTTTGAGCTACTTTTGTACCAGCAGTGTTTCCTGAAAGAGCCTGGAATATTGCTGTGTGCATTTCGGCGGCGGCACTACGGACTTGTGTCACCATAGCTCGCAACTGATTATTAAAAGCACCTACATCAATTTTCGGTGCAAATGTCATTTGCGAGTTTTGTTTGAGCTGATATACCGACTGGCTAACCTGAGTGATCGCAGTTTTAAGCGTATTCATTGGGCCTTCAAATTCCTTTGCGATATTCGCAATAGATTGAAGCCCCTCGGCCGCCTTGGTTACATCAGCAATAATGTCATACCTGACGATGTAATCTTTATAATCTGCCATTGGTAGTAATGCTTAATGATTTGCTACCTATTAATAGTCAAAGAGAAGCCCCAAGTCGTTTTACTGACCTGGGGCGAGTAGTTTATTTGATACGCTTAAACCTACAATATCTTAATTTATGTCATGTGAGACTTCTTCCGAAAGGAATCCGCTATAATTGACCGGACCAATTTCCAGTTTCATAGAGATTGAATCATTTTCCAGAATCTCATCATTTTCTAAGAATGTTACAACACGGCCATTAATCTGATTTTGACCTTGTTTATTTCTCATTACAGAGTCAAGAATGGTATTGATAGAGTCTGTTATGATTGCGATAGAGGTTGCACTAATGTTGTGGGTGCCTGGAATGTAAATGTGATTGCTGTTGACATACGGGATAAGTGCCGTACACATTGCTCTACGGCATTTGTGCATTACCCGGTTATTGGCTATTGTGCTGAAGTCACCTTCGCATAAAGTTTGATCACTACTGAGGAAATACGAAGCCTCCAGCCCCTCATAATCTATTGGAATGATGTAGCCTCTGGATGATATGGTATTGGCCCATACTCGGTGTACGCTATCCATCGGAGTGCCGGTACTACCCACTCCCCATTCCGGATTATTAAAGCCCTCGTTTTTGTTCAAATCACACTTTTCAATAGATGCAATACTTTCTTCGGCGCCACATAAAGCAAGACAAGCCATAATCAATCCCAGTGATGAAACTGGGGCCTGAAGAGGATTGTTGCTTTGCATTTGATGGACTTCCTGAGAGCCATTTTGAACAAGAGCAATAGATACTTTCGGACAATTCAATTCAATAGCGTTGGGAAGCTGTTTATAGCGGATTTGATCGCCACCTATATAATTGGTATTGCCACACAACATAATGTGAAGAGGCACCATAGCATGAGTTGAAACACCGATTTTTCCATTAATCTCATTGGCTTGGGCCTGAAGATCTGTTATCAGTGGTGTAAATCCCATTGTGCCATCAGACTTCTTATTCCATATTGGCTGGGAAGTCCACACTCCAATATGAAATATCCGGCCACTGGTTTGTTGCTGCATATATTGAAGCACATCCCAGTCCTTAGAACAATCGGCTATCGCTATATACACAGCCTGGTTATCTCCGATAAAATCAAAAAATTGAGCGAGATGATAGTAGAGAAGGTTATTCAGAAAACCATCATTCTTAATGCCTAACAGAAGTGCATCATCCATATTTTTGATGCACTGTATCTGCCCATCTTTGAAATTATGATATAGTAATGGAAAGCTGTCAAATGGTTTGTCAAAACCACTTGTATCGAACAAGAAGGCTCCCACACTTTCATCTGTAGGAATATTGAAAGTTAAGTCTGGAGTCTGCTTGACCCCAGTATTTATATAACTGAGTTGTGCCATATTGACTTTTTATAATAATAGTCCAAAAACAAGAATAGGAGCCGTGAAGCTCCTATCTTGATTTATTTTGCACCTCCTGTCAACATACCTACTGTATTGGCTTGCTGAACCATGAGCATTTGAGAATGTACCCAGTAGGCGTTTTCTGACCAAAAGGCAAAATCATCATCTGTCATGTCATTCAAATCCAAATGAGGATAGTAGTATGTCATTAGTGCGAGGCGTTGTCTATACACATCCTCTTTGCCTATTCGACAACGCTCTATTTTTTTACCATGTCGGCGTTGCGGGAGTCGATGATCTGCGAAAGCTGACCCATAGTTCCGTAGAGGAAGAGCTCATCATCGTCAACAAGCTCACGGTCGCCGGCGAGGAATACGTTGGTTGCAAGCATCTTATTGGCCTGAACCACGTCCTTCTGAACGAAGTTCATATACTGGCTGAAGTGCATGAGGCTGGGGCGGCGCAGATAGCCGATATACAGCGGCTTTTCATCGCCTTCTTCGCCTTCGACGATGACGATGAAGATCTTGCGGAGCTTGTGTTCGGCCTTCAGAGCTTCGGCCTTCTTGACGATTTCTTCACGGATTTCGAGGGGTACGTTCACGTTACCGACCAGTTCGATTGCGGGCGCAGCTTGAAACTCAGCTACAGCTTCTGCATTTTTCTTTTCTTTTGCCATTGTGTAGTTTATTTGGTTTTAATGTTAAAAATCAGTTTGACGTTTTTGGCGTCGTCAATATATAATAGTAAACCTTGAAAAAAATATGAGAGAGCGGCCATTTCTGACCACTCTCTCCAACTGAAGTATAACAAGAAAACCGATTAGGCTCCACCGTAGAGCTCGTGTGACCAGCTCATGTTTGCGTTGCTCTGTACTTTGCCGGTGTAGATACGATGCGGATGGAGATCGAACTCTCTTGTGATAGAGGTATCGTCCTGATTTGCATCCATACCACCTTCGGCCAGAATACAGCCTGCGAGGGTGACGGTTTCGGTAGTGACGTTTGCGGCTACGTCGTTTACCCACGAGATGATGAGGTTGAACTCACCAAGACCCAGAAGTGTGCCGTCCGTTGAGCGGTCGCGGAGGTCAACCTGAGTGCCATAAGGCAGTGTGATACTTGCCTCATAGGTCACATTACCGAAACCACGTTTACGGGGCTGGCCACCGAGTCCGTAGATAGACTCGATCTTACGTTTAGTGTCCCACTTGATAGCGGTACAATCAACGAAAATCGGGTTCTGAGCACTCTCGCCATCGAGGTTGGTCTGAAGCTGAATCATCGACCAACTATATGCTACATTATTGATTGTTGCTGCCATTGTTGTATTATATTATTTGATTAAACATTGGCTTTAGATGGAGTTGGAGAAGCCCTCAGTGACCTTGATCTCACCGGTTACACCCAGCGGAACGAGGCTATAGTGAATATCTATAGCGTCGGTGTCAAGCACGTTCTGATCGGGATCAATCGTGCAAGTACGTCCACTTACCTGGGGTTTTGCGGTGCCGGGTTCGACCATATTCTTATCCAAAGCCTCGATAACGATGTTCTGGAACTCTGCTACGACAGAAGCCGAAAGTTTGCCGGAAGTGATGTCAACTTCAACATTGGAGTTGACGCGGGGAAGAAGCGCCCTACGAACTACGCGACGGCTCTTGTGCATTACTCGACAACGAGCAAGGGAACGATAGTCACCGGTGCTGAGAGTCTGGTCGCTGCTGAAGAAGATGCTATTTTCAAGACCATCGTAGTTCACCAGGAACACATAGCCATTCTTGTGAAGGTATGCGTTACGCTTGGTATAACCAAGAGTCTTGATATTGGTGAAGGAAGATTCAGCAGCATAGGTCTTGTTCTCTGCGTCCTCGACGAGATTGCCGAAACCAAGCTCTGCATCCTGCATCACAGCAGCGAGATTGAAGCTGGCGACGTGTGCGATACTTTCATTGGCCGGAGCGACTGCAAGACAACCGAGAGCTGCACCTACACATCCTACGGGAACATAAGATACAGTGTCAGCAACGTGGTTGACAGCATACATAAGCTCATGGACGGTATCGGTGGGTGCCTGGCCCAGAAGAGCTGTTACCTTGGGCATATCCAGACCGCTCAGATCAGGAAGTTTCTTGATGTCGATTACAGCCTCATTGAGAATGGGTGCTGAAAGCAGCATATTGAGAGGAGCATTGCCCTCATAGTTGGTAATACCAACCTTGCCGCCCAGAACTTCTGCAACAGTTTCGAGCTTCGCACAGACATTACCGGCCTCTACGGAATAGGAGCCATCCTTATTCTTCTTGGCAATCGGCTTGCCAGTCCAGACACCGATCTGATAGATAATGCCGCCGGATGCAAGCTGCATCAGTTCAACGGCCTCAAAATCGGGATCCTCATCGCTGTTCATAAATGAGACAAAAATGCGCTGAGTGCCGCCGGCCAGACTGAAGAAGCTGTCAAGATGATATTTTGCAATACCAGCAAGAACAGTATCGTCGATACCGGCCTCAGCTACATCCTTAGTGGTATTGAGCTCCACGACATTGCCGTTGGCAAAGGTTTGAGCAGCGAGTGTGTCTTCACCCAGAGCCTTGTCAAGACCACCTACGATACTGGTATCGAAGATAAGACCTACGACATTCTCAGTGCTGAGGAACACGTTGCTATTGCGCTTGCCGTTAATGTCGGTGGTAAAAACTCCACCTAAATTTGTATTCGTAGCCATTATGAATTATTTTTTATTGTTGAAAAATTTGTTTTTGAGAAGTTTTGCGCCTTTCAGCAGATACTGGGGTGCGCCTTCGGGATGCACAAATCCCTTCGGGGTAATCCAGATTTTTTCATACTGAGGATAGAGACGCATCAGCTCTGCATCACGAGAAGAAATCTCTTCAACCGGTTCGCTCTCTGTCGAAGCCTTTTTGGTTTTAGCCGGCTTCTTGGCTTCAGGAGCTTCTTCGATCTCTTCGATTTCATTTGACGGCTGTGTTTCCTGCTCTGGAGTGGGTTCTGAGGGGGCTGCCTCTTCTCCGACCTGAACATCAACCACAACTGCATCTTCGGCTTTCGCTGTTTCGTTTTTTTTGTTTTTAGCCATAGTTGTGAAAGATTTGAGTAAGGCGGCTGTTACACCGCCTTACAGAGTTGTGATTGATTACGCGGCGGTATATTTGAACGGAATATGAGCCGTGATTTCCGACGGGCGAACGATATTGACATCCATTTTGAGAAGAGCCTTGAAGAAGTAAAGCTCAGAGTTGTTCTGGAGCTTGTCGACCTGAAGGACATTCTCATCGTTGACGTAATCGACACCCATCCAGAGGTTCGAGTCAACGCCGGTGGTGAATACGCCCATGAAGATTGTATCGTTGGGAAGAGCAACCATAGGAATGATGCGCTTGCCCTGGAAACGATGCTCGTTCTCCTTGCGGTTGTCGTTGTATTTCATGGTTTTTGCCGAGAGATACTTGTTATAAGCGTCCCAAGACTTGTAGTCCATGAGGATGACGAGACCGGCCTTCTTGCGGATCTTGGGTGCAGTGGCTTCCCACATTGAGTAGAGTTCATTCTCTACAGCTTCACCATCAGCAAATGTGCCGGTACCGGCGATGTTGACCTGACCGCACTTTGCATCTTCAGAAGTAGTGGAGGCTGCGGCGTTCATGAGTACACGGGCGATAGCTCCGTTAAAATACTTCATGGGGCCAGCCTCTGCATCACCACCGATTTCGGTTGCACCGGCTGCAACAGAGCCGTCGCTGCTTGAAATCTTTGCGTGCTCTGTGGGAGTAGCCGAACACCAGATTGCCTGGTTGATATATTCCTGCTCCTGCTCCATAAGCAGACGAATCATAGTCGCCTGAACCTTGGGATCGAGTTCGCGGAACACCAGATTGCCGGTGGGCTGGAACGGTTTGTAATACTGCTCGAAGTCGCGGGGGTTGAAGTTCAGATAGATCATAAAATCTTCCGGTATCAGATAGCGCTCTGCAAATTCGTATTCGCCCACACTTGAAACAGGTGTTGCGACGTGATCCTGGATAATCTTCCCGAGGCGAACATGCGGAAGAGCATACTTTTTCTGAATACCCGACTTGACATGAATAAGACCCTCCTTGTAGGTCTCATTCTCCTGGGCGACAAGGGTCAGAAGATCACCAAGGACTTCACCAGTATAGTTACTCTGACCCGCGTTAAAGTTAAATGCTGCCATTGTTAATTGTGAATTAAATATTAATGATTGATTTGCTGGCGATTAGTCGAGGGTCTTGAACTTGAAGTCTTTTCCCACAACATCTTCGACCTTGGCCTGAACTTTCTGCTCTTCAGTCTGGAGGCCGTCTTTGGCGGTGTCCTGATTGGCTTGAGAGATGATCTGACCGAGATTGTCACGAGCCGGAATTTTGGCGAGGATGCGTTCTGCAAGTGCAAAATCGCTCTGAGCCATCTTGACGTAATCTTCGCGGTCATCCTTGCTGATTTTGCAATCCTTGATTGCCTTGTCAACGAGGGCATTGATCTTGTCCTCCTGAGCCTTAGCCTCAGCTTCCTGATAGACCTTCAGAGCGCCCTTCGCCTTTGTGAGATCGGCGGTCAAATTGCTGATTGAAGTCTTGGCGCCGGTAAGCTCTGCGTTTGCAGTAGCCAACTGTGCTGTTTTCTCATCAAGAGCTTTCTGGATAGCTTCGGCCTTTTCAGCTTTAGCTTTGAGTTCATTGATCTTCGCCGAAATACTCTCGACGGTAGCCTTCTCTCCAGTCAGTCCGAAAAGAGCGGCAAATACTGTGATTTCAGTTTTATCCATTGTGTTTGAATTTGATGTGATATTCTGTTCGTTAATAGTCGTTGAAGGAAGTGTAGGTGCCACCAATCCGTAAATCGCCTTGATTTGTCCGATGTCTTTGGTGTTTTTCAAAGCTGCCTGAATCTGATCCTTGACAGCTTTAGGAGTTTCAATGATGTGTTCTGCATCGACAAAGCCTTTTTCAAGAGCCTGAGCAGCTGTGAGGAATGTTCCATCTTCCCCCTCTTTGCCATTCATTATGTTTTCAACCTCTTCTTCGGAAAGGCCAAAACGCTTGACATAGATGGTTTTAAGCTGCTGAGTGAAGGCTTCGGTGGCTTGGTTGTATTGCTTCTCTCCGTTTGCATCACAGAATGGATTGTGAATCATCAGAAGAGCATAATCTTTCATAAAAAGCTCATCGCCGGCGGCCCAGATGATAGATCCCATTGAAGCTGCCAGAGCGTCGTTGATACACTCTGTGCGAATTTTACAATCCATGATTTTTGAGAATACGCTCATCCCCTCGATGACACTGCCACCGACAGAGTTGATATGGATGCGTATTACGCTGGGATTTACATAATTGACGAGATAATCAAATTCCCAGAGAAATTCTTGAACACTCCAGTAATCGACATCAGTGTAGTAGCAAATATCGGCAGGAGCACCAGCGCAATAAGCTCCTTTGATAAACTTAAATTCTTTATTTTTTGCCATTGTTGCTCGATTTTCTTAGTAATAGTGAGCAACAAAAAAGCCCCTGCGGTTAACAGGGGCTAAAATTCAATATTACAGTATTTTATGTTTCATTTTGGTGAGGTATGTAATCAGTGGCTTCATCATAAGTTCTGGGATGATCCAAATTGTTATGCCCATCGGGATTAACACCTTCGATAGTTGGGTCTTGGTCAGCATGATTGGTAAATGGAGGGCAAACAAATTTTTTATAAATCTTGTTACGAGTAGCCCAAATATTCCTTTGCTTAAACCATATTTCATAGGTCATCCAGCAAGGTTGTAATCCGTGATCGAAACTCTCCATTGGATCTACATATTCCAACTGACAGCGTTCTTGCAGACATTCGTACTTGCTAATACTTTCCTGAATAGTCTGATGAATACGCTCTGCCACATAATACACTCCCATATCATGCCCATCCTCATGGACGTTCAAGCTGTTCAGGATGAAACGTATTCTTAACTCTGCTCGCCCTTCATTAATGCGAGATTGCTGAACCAAGTATCTCCAGTTAATGAAATGAACAAATGCAGCAGGGAATCCCAATGTCTCTTCTTTATTGCCACTGGGAGAAATGATGCGCTCGTATTGACCATCATCTATTTGAACCGTTCTGAATATTTTAGGACTATTTGGAACTCCGTATTCCAAGGTTACTGAGCGAAGAATCTCTTTCATAGCCTTCAATACGTCCATAGGCCCATTGGATTCAACCTGAAGAGGCTTTTCTTGCGGCTCTTGGGGTTTATCTATGGGCGGTGCAACGGAACTAGTTTTATTGCCACTTATGACTTTATTATTTTTCTTATCTATGATCATCGTTCAGTCTTTATTGATAATAGCTTAGGTTTTCTTGACAAGGAACACACTATCAAAGAGGTATAATTTCATCATCTTCCTCATAAAGCTGTCAGTAAATGGATTCAAGTAAGAAGAATGACCCATAAACTGTCTCTTAATATATGATTTTGGCTTATGGCCATTCCACGCACTTCCATATGTACCCTTTCCCTCATTATGATATCCGGCATAGCATATACTATGTTTTTTATGATGAGCAGAGTTGGCCGGTACGACATCAGTATATATTCTTGTTTTGGCCATTCCAGCATTTTCATCCATTTTGAGAGAGTTGTATAAATCACCATACTCTTTCAAAATTCGATTACCAGTACCTCTACTGGCACGTTTCTTTAGCGTATATGCTGATAATGGAGTCCATCTACGAGAACGGTTGCTATAAAATTGTTGATATTTGAAAGAGTTTTGAAACACCTTCATCGCTCTTCGACCAACTACTACACGGAAATTTTCTGACTGAACACGAAGTGCATAGAGGCTTATCTGAATTTGACGGATCCATTGTTTTGTGCCGTGAAGTATTGTAACGGAGCTTCCAGAGCCCCTTTTGCCTTGGCTTATATCAGAACCCCAACGTCCACTGGATGAGCCTTTGCGCACAATTCCTTTAGAGTCAAGATAGCTGGCACGACCCCAGTTATAGTTTGGATTGGAGCCACCTTTAAGTGACATAGGTTTGGCCCAGGAAGCCAAATGTCCTTGCCGAGTGGTAAACTTTGTTCCGGAACTGAAATATTTGCTGTATTGTTTGGGGAAAGCGGCACGCCCTTTTGCAGTACCACCATTTTGGCTACGAAGCCATTGTTGATACTGTCGCTCTCTATGAGAGCCAAGACGTTGCCCTTCATAGAAATGTTTGCCAAATTGGGTTTTGACTTTACTGGGGTCAAACTTCTGCCGAGACATAATATTTCTCTCTTAATCTGGAAACAAAGCCCATAAGCATTCCCGTATCTTCTTCTTTTACTGAGAAATAACTATGAGTTGATCCAAAAATTCTACCACATTTAGCCAAAGATTCGCTATATACGCTATTCAGCTGTTTGGGTTTTACAAGGTCTTTAGCAGAACCTTTGATTTGGCTTAGTTTAGCGTCTGCACGAGGTACTTCCAATATCTCCAAGAAACAACGACAGTTATACTCAATGGGTGGAATCATCCAGGATGGGAACTCATCTCTGGGAGCTGCATATCCTTGTAATGCCATGTGCCAGGGTCTAACTTTTGTATCGTTTTGAGTCCAATACACAGCATAGTCCGTAGCAGACATTTTCATCCACATTGCCGCTACAATTCCAGCATATTCAATATCAGAATTTTCAATAGCAGAATACTGATCATTATACTTTTTACACACAGCAAGCAATTCATCATATTCATCAGAATTGAAGTCAATATCAGTATCTCCAACCATATCCAACACTTCATCATAAAGCTGGTATTCCTCACAAACGGAAAAATCAATCAGATTAAGAATCGCAGCAGTAAGACGGTCTATGAGGTCTTTCTCTTGTTGGGTAAGATTTTCATCTTCAGAGTTTTTCAGAAGTTGAATTGCATTATCCACTTCTATACCCAACCCCTTGACAACGTGCTTAAAAGCTATTTCAGTTCTTAATTCTGAAAGAGCGTAAAGAGCCTCATCCTTATTTTCATTACGTAAGGATTTGAGTAACTGAATAAATAAGGCTACCAAAGACTGATAATCGCTGTCATGTTCGGCTTGTTGCTCTTCAGTCATGGCAGCCTTAGTCTTTTTTACAAGGTCAGAGGTGCATCCGCCTTTTAATGTACCCCTGACAGAAAATTTATACGATTTCGATGATGACCGTAACGTTTATAATATTCTTCATCACTCATTCGATGACCATCGTTATCACCATCACCATCCCAGTCACCAAGGCCGCCTCCACCGGTACCAGCTTCAAAATTGCGCTGCTGGCCGACTTCAACGCCCCATTCCTTGTTGATTTCTTCGGGATCAATCTCATATTTGTCTGTGAGCATATCATAGAGCTTGATTTTATTCTCATCAGACATTTCAACTTTGTTCATGTACTTGAAGTACACATCATCAGAGATTATACCCCAGTATCTGAGGACTGGAACCACTTGCTCATTCATTACGTTCTCAATGCGAGTACGATATGAATTAATACGAGCACGATATATATTTTCGTGAGCTTTGGTAGATCCGACATAAGCCTGAGTAGCACCGGCCATAGATTCTGAACCAAGTATCAGGCTGTCATTCTCTTTATTGGTGAACTCCGCAAGTGTCTGGTAAATTTTTTCAGAGTTGGACGCTGCAAAGGCTTTAATATCAATTTCATCCCCCTTACCAGTTACCAGCACTTTATTCTGAGCTGCCGAACCAATTTTCCGAGCCAGTCTTTGACGCGATTCATTGTCTTCAGCTTCGGTTTTGCCGTGAATGATAGGCTGCCCATAAGTGTGACTGAAGTTTACCCAGTTGCTAACCGTATATTTCTGGGCGAGAATATTGGGCGTGGTTGCAGCAAAAACACCAAACCCACCAGTATTGATAAGAATATAGTTATGTTTATATTGCTCATCGTCTAAATCCCAGCCCGGACTCCATTGACACCAGTGTTGAACAACACGGCGTTGATCTGGAAGAACACAACGGCGTTCAATATTGTTTACTTCCTTCAGCAATCCAGTTTCAGGGTCAAGTTCCGGCATAATTTCAAGAAGAGTATAACCATATAACTCTGCTTCAATTATGCCCTTGATAATCTTTTCAAACTGTGAGCCTTGGCATATTTTTGACTGCTTGGGGTCACGAACCCACTTGCCATCCTCACCTTCACGGGCAAACATATATCGTTTCCCCACTAACTGAGAAAACAGAGTAAGAATTGTGCCTTGAAGATGTGCATTTTGGATATAGCAGGCTTCATATAGATCTATGAGTCTGGAACGGTCATCCATTATGGTGCCGTTCTCAACTTGACTTACGACACTTTTGTATCTGCATCGACGTGTCAGTTCTTCGGTATATTCAGTAATGGTCTTTTTGACAAGGTTATAATGTGCAACCAAAGCCTCGTCAGTAAAGAAATTACCGTTTGAATTATTTTCAGTGCGTTTACGCATAATCTTGATTTTATTGGTAATAGTCACTCTGTATAGTTGGCCGGAGAATACCTGAATACCATAAAATCATTCAGTACACAGTCAAAATAAAAAAATTCAATTTTTTTATCACAGAATATCAGATAGTTATAGAGACGGCGGTTTCACTTTGCCCAATCTCACTATACACCCAATACTATTATATATAGGAGTACATCAAAACCTCCCTTAAATTGCAGTCAAATGACGAATTGGAAAAACTTAAAGAGTAATCCTCCGACAGAGAGTTGTAACATCTGCTTGAAGATTGGCACTTCCTATGATACCTATTTCTTTAAGAGATATACCAGTTATAGTTGGGAGTTAACTAAATTTCCACAGGTTATAAGCCCGGAGAAAGTGCCTGACCACGCCCTTTACATCAATCTGGATGAGGTAAAATGATGAATAGCAGTTGTTAATTCTAAATCACATTATATGAGAGCTTTTATTGAAGCAAAAGTAAAGTTCAAAAAGCAGATGCAGAATGGAAAGATTAAGGAGGTAAGCGAACCTTACCTTGTGAAAGCCTTATCTTTTACTGAAGCTGAAGCTCGCGTTACTGAAGAGGTGCGCCCCTATATTTCAGGAGAATTTTCAGTATCTGCCGTAACAAAGTCTAATGTCATTGAAGTCTTTTACGACCCTGAAGGCGACTTCTGGTATAAAGTTAAGGCCAATTTCATAAGCCTTAATGAAAAGACCAATACGGAGAAACTGACTTCTTCCTACTACTTGGTTCAGGCGCACGATTTTCGCAGTGCGTATGACAATTTCCTGAAAGGGATGAAAGATACAATGGCAGATTTCACAATCGCCAGTATCACGGAAACCAAGATTATGGATGTGTTTGAGTAAGACTATGGACTACAAGACCACAATCCTAAAAAAAGAAATCCAGACGGATGAAACTTTATTGCCAGAAATAGCGGGATTGCATTTTGGGTTCTTAGAGGAAAACAGAGCCGTATTCGACTATACAGCATATATCGAAGAAAACAAACTGGTTCCTATTGATTTCAAAGTGTTCATGAGAGTTAATAAGCATTTCATAGAAACACTGGCAAAATCTAACGATAAGAAAACATCAGAATTGTTTTTTCAAAATACCAATGGTCACATATTGGTATCAGCAGAATTGGTCTTCATTTTCTTAGCGTTTGTAAACCCTGAAATGTTCCTCTATTTCAACAGTCTCTTGACTGATGTCATAACAGATGGTGTGGCATACAGCAATGGATTTGTATATAGTATGACCGCTAATAGGATTCCGTCAGATGTTCTAAGTGATTTAATCAAAGAAAGAGAGAATGACGCAGCCGGAAGTAAATAATAAACCGACCACCATTGTGGCTTTTGATTCGTCTTACGTATTAGTGGCGATATTCAAATCCATCAGTGAGGCCGCTACTTTGACCAATACTGTGCGCCAGTCTTTAATCAAAGCAGCCTATGGAGATATAATCTCTGTCAATAAAAGATACTGGAGAGCGGTGCCCACCGATTTTCAGATTGAGCCAGACGATGTGGGTAAACTGACATTATTTGAATTTGATGCGGCTGTTGGAGAAGATCGAAAGATTTATTCAACCCGAAAAATGCTCAAAAATTCAGTAATGCTGGAAAGTGAGTACATAGCTCTCCAAGCAACCCAAGGAAAATAATACTAAATTTACTGTAATACAAAAATGAAAGTAGTTCTTTTATCATCGGGTGCCAAAGTGCCCAAAAGAGTAAATGATTATGCCGCTGGCTATGATCTCTTTACTCCCAAAGACTCAGTTGTCAAACCGGGTCGTAACCTCATACCCATCGACATCTCTGTTGAACTGGATCCACATACTGAGGGCGAGATAAGACCTTGTAGCGGATATTCCATATACGGAATGAAAGGTTTTTCTCTTGAAGATCTCAATACTGAAAAGAGATTTGATGCGGATGTTATCGTCGGGACAGTGGACGAAGATTATCGTGGCGTGGTCGGTGCGATCATCAAAAGCTATGAGGACAAGCCTTTTGTTATCAAGCAAGGTGTAAAAATCGCCCAGCTCGTAGTCAAAAACTATATCGGTAAACCCTTCGAGATTACTTCAGAGCTTTCCGCAACAGAAAGAGGAAGCAAGGGTTTTGGAGAACTGGAACACAAGTGACCCCATTCTTAACTACCTAATAGGGCAGTAGCCCAAGGAGCGTCATGTGTCATACACACGCTCCTTTTTTCTATATAATTAAGGTGTGTCTTTTGCGGAAGTGAAACTTATTAAAATTATAACACATTCTAAACCAGCAATAAAACATAAGTTTAACATTTTTTAGAAAGTGAAACTACAAAATTATTTGGAGGTTTCACTTTTTAAGATTAATTTTGCGAAACCAAATTCCAAATTGTATGAGTAAAAAAGGAAGTGTCACGACGGCTGACTACTTGCCGTATGCAGATTATCAGAAGCTTGTTCAAACTCTGATAGACGAAAAGAAATATTGGTGGGCCTGCTACTGCATCTTGTCATTTTGTACTGGATTGCGGTTTTCCGATGTATGTAAATTAAGGTGGTCTGATGTTCTTGATCAGAGAAAGATTGTCATCACAGCCAAGAAAACCAACAAGACCCACGTTATTCCTATTGGGCAAAATGCTTCTGACCATTTTACTTCTCTTTATAAATTGATGGGTAAACCCTCTAAAAGAGACCTTATCCTTGTCGGTCAAAAAGGAGAAGGAAGCAAGCCGGTATCTATTCAATATATCAATCGTGCATTAAAGAAATGGGCAGTCAAGTATGACTTGGATATTGACAACTTCAGCACTCATACATTTAGAAAGACTTTTGGAAGATACGTCTATGACAAAGGCGGTAGGGATGAAAAGACACTGATGTATTTGAACAGAATCTTCAAACACACCAGCTTAGATACTACTATGATATATCTCGGAATTAGAGATGAAGAAATCTCCAATATCTTCGATTCTATAAAAATATAGGTATGAATACTGGGAGTAGAATATTGAGCAAGCTCACATATTGTAAACTCTGCGGAAGTAAAATATGGATGCAGGGCTACAATATCCAAAGCCACATTACCCACATTATGAAAAAAAATAATGTGTGCTATGAATGTGCCTTCTGGGAAGAATTGATTGCTTATCCCCCGGAATATATGGAGGTGATCAATCAACAGTGTTTACGCCTACACCCAGTTGCTAATAAGAAGGACAAAACCCTAATCCTCGGAGGTAAGGGGAAAATGAGATATTTTATGCGTACAGATGGCTCTTTAATTCAATCCAATGATATATGGACTATCGGCACAATACCAGAACGCTTCATATCCCAGTTACCGACAACGGCGGTAGAAATAACCTTAAAGGCATATCGCCAGTTGAAGAAAAGCAGTAAGAAATGTTATGCTCGTGGTTGTATGGACCGATACGATTGTTTCAGATATGATCGAGCATTGGAGAATGATGAAAAAGGATCATTCAATGCTATTCCACCTAAATGGAATGTTGGTGATGAGCATTGTGGTTTCTTCATCAATATCCAGGACATAAAAAGTGATGAGAGCAGTGTTATCAGTAAACCAAATTCCAATGAAGCAGAAAACTGAAGAGTTGCTTAAAAAAGCACAGGAAATCATGGGTGATGAATCAGACTTCCTCATCATTGCCCATAAGGAAGGACAATGTGGCGCCGTAGCACATGGCGATTCAGACACAGTTGCCCAGGCAATATTCTCGTGTATGCACCAGCCGGGTAATCCTATCGGCCAAACACTGTATCGTATCATCAAACTCAATGTGATGAATATGCTGCGCAATCCATCTATCTATGCAAAGGATATGCTTGACTCTATCGACTTAATAATTCCCGACAATGAGCAGTAAATATCTTCCATACGACGTGTCGGATATAGACACGCTCTTGAATGAGCCTTGGGAAATCAGTGACCAGCCATTCATGCTTCACGCTGCCTATGCTCTGAATTGTCTTTATGACATCGTGGCTCCGGAAGATGATGAGGAGTTCACTCCAGATGATATGTGGGGTAATAAAATTGAAAAAAAGATCCTGGATAGGATGGTTCTTGACATAGAGGCTGACTTCAACGATGCGGCCTCTAATCGTAAACCCGTCCGAATATGGGATAAAAGTTATTCAATCAGAAAGGTCAATGCCTATGACCATTCACGCCTTCACTTGATATTCAATTTCCCATTAGAGAATGGGGAGTACACAATCACTAAAGAGGGCGTGTTGAACTTGACTGGCGTTTCTGACCCAATACTTAAACCCTATGAGATTTCTAAGGAGCAAGCTCAAATCAATCGCACCTATCTCAGACAGATTATTATGCTGGCTGAAGATGATGAGAACGATGGATGGGATCAACTGACCGATATGGAGATTGTCGTTTATTGTTGGGCTCTCTTTTACAACAAGCACCAGTTTGATAACTTCATTCAGTTTAAGAAAGAGTATCAGGATTATCTCTATGTCACTGAAAAGGAGATACTCAGTTGCTTGAATGAGAAGTCCACTCTCAGGCAGAAACCAGTTGGAATGTATGCGTTCTCACATGACAAGATCCAGAAATGGAACCAAGACAACTATCAGGAATCTGCCGCCATCAAAATTCCAGCTTCCAAAGCAGAAGATTACTGGTATGATGTCGCGCTGAAAAAGACTTTCAAACCGATAGACCAACGATAAGATGTGGGGGATGGCATTACGCTTTCCCCCTCATCTTTTTTACTTCTTTCATAAAGAGTAGCCCTTCAGTAAAATCCAAGATATAGTTACCGGCATCCCACCTTTCCTGATGTTTCTTTGCCCCGTTGTCTCGGTCCATCACCAATTCAAAACGGTCATTCAAATACCAGTACACATTATTCTTACCTTTCTGGGGTGTTTTGATAAACTGATGGACACGTTCATTATATGACAAGCCATTCTTAGAAGTTGCAGCGTGAAGTCTTTTAATATCGGCTTCTGTCGCTTGTCTTAATGGTGTATAGTTTGAATCAATCCAACAATCCATCTGCAATTTGTTTCCATATAGATAAGCGAGAAAATGATGATTGGAATTATCTGATTCCAAGTACATTCCTACACCCGCCTCATCACTGTTGGGGTATTCTATAGTGGCATAAAAATATTTTTGAGGGGTGTATATCTTGTTAAACTTTCCAGTGCGCACTTGAAAATCTAATCCCTTCTCAAAAACGAGTTTTCTTAACTCAGTGATACGAGGCTCTTCCAAAGCCTGTAATCTTTGAGGCTCCAGAACTTCCATATCATTGACAATAAGATTGCCTTCATAATCACAATAAGCAGCCAAGACGATACTGGCCGGAGTGCTACTGCTCACTATCCCCATTGTGTTTCCGTAGCTGACCATATCCCCTACACCAAGCCCGGTCTCAATCCATTTTCTGAATTGTTTGTATGTTGAATCCGCCTTGGGATAAAGTGCTTTATGAATTTTTCCTCCCTTAAATCGCTTACGACAATATTCGAGAACTCTTTGCCAGTCCTCATCTGAGAAGCGGCAATCAGCAGTGTAACGATATATCTGATTCAGAGTTTTCATGTGGTATATTCCAGTTCTAACTTGCAAAGTTACTATTAAAAATTAAAACCAGTCGAAATAACCACCTATTATTTTGACCAAACTTAAATTTTTAATAATTTTGCAATCTGCAAATGAGGATATTACTTATCCCGACGTGATGAAAGCAGTGTTATGAATTATTCATAACATGAAGCGAATACCCAATAGGGCTATGCTGCCGCCACCGGAGCCGATTGTGATTAAGCTCGATCCCAAACAACTTAGAGGTGGAATAGTCCTTCCGAAAGTCAAGTATCAGGTACTTGCTACAGTTGAAACTGAAGAGGTTTTTGACGGAATGGTTATACCCATGCCTAAAGTCCTGATATACTTCCTGAACAAGAACGAGCTGATGGTGGTCTCGACAATCATGGAAGAGGCCAATGAAAACGGGGATTGTGCATTGTCGGTAAAAGAACTGGCGATAAAGATGAAATTATCCGTCCCCACTGTCAGTGACAGTCTCTATTCTCTACGGCATATCGGATTGTTACTTGAAACCCCCAATGGAAAAAGAGGGGGTGGAAGAATCCGTCAGCTAAATTACAAAGCAATCCAACATTTGAATGACCTTGTGGAAAATGAAGATCCAGGCATATACGCTCGGATCCGAACAGTCACGCGCAAAATCAATATCCTCAATCTGACAAAGGATGATGTGAAAAGCGCATACGACACTCATGTGCTGGAGCCTGGCCATGATCCGGCAGAGGAAGAAGAATATGATTAAGTGATGAAAGCAGTGTTCCTCAAAAATTGAAAAGATAATGAGCAGACCAATTCATTTTGAGTATCAGCAATTCGGAAACATCACTGTCGTAGCTCTGGATTCAAAACTGAAGGACTATGATTTCAAGCCGGTCAATGTCGGCGGTAAAATGATGGTTCAACTTCCTGAGAAAACCGTAAAAGACTGTCGCAACATAGATGGCTGCATTTATTTCCACCTCGGAAGAGTAAGTGATAGCGTTATGGTTGACCTAATCGAGAAGTTCCAGAAATTGAAAATGGAGAAAGGCTGGAAACCCGGAAAGGGTTTGGTAATTCCTGACAACAAATTCAAGTTCTGATATGAGCTTAAAAGATTACTTGCAATCATTACGCTGGAACAGTTTTGCAAAATATCCAGCCCAAGGTTCTGATGTTTACATTCACTGTTTCGCTGGTGACATCCACAAGTTTGTCAAAGTAAGACAATTCAACGCTGTCTGCTTTGACTTCCAGAAAATCGCAAATAACTTTCCACAAAATCATCAATGGCAGTTCTCGTGGCTGCCAGCAGCAAAAACCGAAGAAGATTATGATAACTCAACTTCTCATTAGTGCGGTAATGGCTATATCGCCATTTACTCCAAAGACTCCGGTATCTGATGTGCCTAAGCAATACGCCATCTTAAACGCCGATGAAGAGCGTAAGCCGACAAACAGACGCGATCGTAGAGCAAACAAGCGCCGTCAGAAATGATAACAGCAGTAATACACAACAATCGTCAAGATGAAGAAAATTTATATTTCAATCCCGATATCCGGGGAAGATTATAACGGCCAACGTGACCACGCTACTGCCATAGCCTCCAAACTGAAGAAACAAGGTTATGATGTCGTAACACCATTTGACATCGTAAAGTCTGTAACCACTCCCTACAATGAAGCGATGGGAAAATGTGTGGCCGGACTTCTGGAGTGTGAGATGATCTATCTCTGCAAAGGCTGGCAGAACTCCAAGGGATGTTCCGCAGAACTTCAGGTGGCCCTGGTGTATGGGCTGGAAGTGGTGATTGAATAATTTTGGCCAAAGACTATTATCAATCGAACAAGAATTTTTTGTCTCATACAAGAATTTGGTTTTTTCATGCGCTGGGCTGGGAAGCTCGGCGCATTGTATTTTCAGGGCGCACGTTCCAGCCGAAAGAAAGAACCAAAAAGAAAAACAAAAAACAGAAAAAAGAAAAAGGGTCAGAAAAAGAAAAAAGAAAAATAAATAAAAAGAAAAAATAAGAAAGAAAGTGGTTCACTCTCCCTCATTCCTTTTCTCCTAAAGTCGAAAAGGAAATTCGGTCGAGTGAACCGCGCACACGCGAGCGCGAACCCAAGGCAAAGAACTTCATAGTATAGCTCCCTATTCCAGTAAACTTAACAAAGTCTGTTTCCCACATTCCAGCAAACTTTTGAAAAGACTGTTTAGAGTTTTCTGTTTAGAGCTTAGTTCCATTCCCAGTAATTTTACAAAAACTGTTTTGTGATTTTTTGAGAAAGTGTTGAAGGAGTTTTAGGGAGTGGAAGGGTTTTTAAGGGATATGTTTTGGGAATTTTTCAAAACCATCCACAAATAAGACCGCCGGCCGCCGTCGATCGTGCCGCGCCCTGCACTGGTCCCAAAAACCGACTTGAAAAATGACCCCCGGAAAATTTGGGGCAAGTGATTTGAGAGTTTTCTGGTGTGTCAAAAACCGAAAAATAATATGGTTGCTAAAAGTGTTTATGGACGATGATAGGAAAAATGCCCAAATTTAGGCCATAGGAAGCCCTACAAGTGATTTTGTTGGCAAAGATGTGTAGTTATTCATCCGAGGGTGAGAAGCGCGAAATTTGGGGCATTCTAGACGGTTTTGAGATTTGGGCGAGATGTGGCGTGTGGTGGCTGAGGTCTGGTAAAAATGTGACTGGGATGATAACTGATGAAATATCAGTAGCTTAGGAATAAAATAGGCTGGAATGAGGGATTTAAGGCAAAAATCAGGTTAAAAATTGGATGATACTGGAGTGTTTTGTGGGGCTGGGATGGTTCCGATTCTCTCAGTGTAACAACTACCAAAACGAGATTTGAAATTTGAGAAAAATTTACATCTGCCTTCAAGAGCAAGGGAGACACCCACTCCAGTTTTTTATTTATTTTCAGATAGTTAGCTACATTTTCGGCTTATTTTGGTTTCACTTTTGCAATAAGTGAAACATACATTTTTTGCTTGAAAATCGAAGTCTAAATGTTAAAAAGTGTTTAATCTTTGCTTATTGTGTATAAATTGTTGTTTTTCAACTGTTTGGGTAAATTTGATAATTTGGTTTCACTTATTTTTGAAAGTGAAACCTCTTTTATATATAGGTGAAACTCCACTTTTTAACATTTATTTAACACTCCAAAATACCCTTATCCATTTTTGGGACTATCTCAAACATAAAATTTTCCCTTTTCTCAAAAAAATTTCAGGAAAATAAAGATTTTTACATTACTGATTATCAATCAATTACACCTTTACAAACAACCTTACACCTTAATAGATATAAAAGAATGGGCTTATGAAAAAATTTTTGCCGATAGTGTTGTAACCGTCCACAGACCACTGCAATATTGTGGTGTAAGATTTGAGAAACGGATTAGCTCCCGAACTTCTCAAAAACTTGCAAGAGAACTTTGACATATTGGTGCTTAGTTGCTTTTGGCAATAAGTGTGAAAAGTGAAATCCCTGACTCCATGAGTGAGGAAAATTTAGCAAATTTTCGCTTTATCCTTTGCAAGTCCATGACCTGCGTATATAGGTAAAAAGTGTGTAAAGTAGCGAAGTAACATACTGTTATCAAAGATTATGCAACAAAATTGTATCGTGTGGGTAAAAACCGCAATAGTGCGGGCGTGTAAAGCGATGCAGTCCCCTGCGCACGGGGGGAAGAGTGGGAGTAATGCGTCCATTCGGGGGAAACCCTTGTCCGACTGACTCAATCGGATAGCATAGAGCGAAAAAAAGTCCAAAATGTGCAAAAACGGTTGCGCACGAATGCGGTAAAGGCATACCATGCAAGCGCACTGACCGTGCCCCTTAGTGGGCGTGTTTGGGCTGACGTAGTAGCCAACTTACGTCACGTTCTGGAAAATAATGTATCCAATCAACACTTTATAGGGTGAGTCCGTAAAAGCGGCACTGGGAGTGTGGCATATTATGCCCTTGCAATGTACTCCCCACCCACTATTCATTAACCTCAAAGCAGTTGTGACCGCTCTTGTGTGGGGTCACTATATCATCATGGCTACAAATGTAACCCTCAACGCAAAGCAAATCAACGGTGGCACACGCGAAATCATCTCCAAGACCTCGCAACTCACGCAGGTACTCCGTACCTTTGAGACCCTTTACACCCAAAAACTGCCCTCGTGCGACGGCATGACTGTGGAGGGCTTTATGTCCGCAATGGGCGTGGAGCGTTTCACGACTACCAACAAGGCGGGCAAAGTGACGAAAAAGGGCTACACCCCCGGAACTATCCGCAAGGGTTGGAATGACTCTATGCAGAACGAAGAGGGCAAAATGTGCGTGTTCAAAAACGTGCCGGCAAAGTACAAGGATGAGGACGGCACGGTCTATCGTGTGTTCACACTCGAAGAGGCTGAAAAGATTGACGGCAAGTGCGTTTCACGCTTTATGCTGTCGGAAATTGCCGATGACAAGTGGACTGTCGCAATAATTCTGCGCGGTCTGAAACAGGGTCGTGACTTCAAAAAGTACAATGACCGTTCTGTGGAGTCTGAAATGGCGTGGAAAGAGGTGGAAAATCTCTGCATCATCCGTGTGGTGGAGGATGAAAACGGCAAGGAAGTCCGCGAAATCGTGGAAATCGAAAAGGATGAGGTGTATTTCTGAGCCTCAACTATCGGGTGAACTTTAGCGACATTGGGGGTGCGAGTCCCCCACACTCACTAATCAAAATTTAATGCAATGGCAACAAAAACATTCAAAGGGGCATCTATGCCCAAATCTGAGCTCAACGCCTATGGTGTTGGGCTTTTGCGTTTGAGTGAGGCACATATCAATGCCGAAAACTTCAATCGTGAGGAAATAGAGTATATCGGCAAATGCAGTATCCGCCGGCGTAAGGTGGTGCTGGGTCGTATCGGAAACTTGTGGGGAATTAGTGGGCGAATGGCTGAACAACGCCGCCAAGTGACCGCACAATTCCAAGCAAACTTGCGGTTCCGGGCGCACTATGTCATCGAGGGAAAGCGTGTTACTGTGTTGCACGCTTCAAACGGCAAAAGTGTGGAGCGGGCTATGTCCGATTATGAGTGCCGCGATACTTCCAAGCCCGTCTGGGAAATGAGCGCGAGGGAGATATTTCGTGTCGCCAAAGGTGCAAGACCATCACGCAAACACGCTCCCAAAATGGGTCTTTCAACTCGCATTGCCAATGCTGCCCGTATGGAGAAACTTTAACAACAACCCAATAAATTCCAACAAAATGATTAGAACAGTTTATTACATCTGCGGTCGCTCTCGTGTGGCTGTGAGAGTCGCCTCCTGCTCTGGTGGCAAGTACATCAATTACGCTAACCCTTCAAAATCCAACAGAAAATGAAATCGTTTTTCAAAATCGCTGCGGCTGGCTGTCTCGCCGCTGTTCTTGGTGTCGGCTGTGCCGTCGCCGCTTCTTTCGTGAAGTATCAGGACGAAATCACTGCATCACTTGCGGAATATCCGTCCGAAAACCGCCCCGTGAGCGGAATGTTCTTCTCCACTGAATATGTGGTGGAAGAATATGAGTATGACGATGCTTATTGCCTGCTCTATGACGATGCCGACGCAAATCTCTTCGAGTGTGAAATCGTGGTGGACCTCGAAACCTATCAACTGGTGCAGTACCACATCGAGAATGACAAGAAACTTGTCGGCTCTCTTGTGCTGAATGACGATTATAGTTTTGACGGTGTGGAAGTGTTCTCCTTTATGCCCGAACCTGAGTTTGAAATGGCGGATGCAAGTGCTAATCTCTAAAATTTCCAACCAATGAAGAAAATCATTCTCACTATGTTTCTGGCGATCGCCGCGATGTCTGCCTGCGCCGCCAATAAAGTCAAGAACGACACTATCCCTGTAAACAATTCGGAGATTGTCAAAATCGTGGAAGATGAAAGCGTCAATTCCAAAGGTAACAAAGTCACCAAGTTCTACTTCCTGTATGACGGTGAACTGATACCGGCTTCCCGTCACGTCGTGGAGTCATACAACCTCTGCAAGAAACATGAGGCAAAATGCCGCCTTGCTGTGGTCGTAAACAAGAAAAACAACCGCAAACGTATAATTCTAAACTAACAGCTATGGCAAATTATGACAAAATGTCTGTTTCCGAACTGGAAATGGAGCGCGACCGCCTCACTGAGAAAATGATGGCGTCAAACGACACCGCCGAAATCGAATTGCTCAGTCAGAATATTGAGGGTATCGAGGATATTCTCAATGAGCGTGACCCGATGGCAGAGGATTAAACTGCCGAAAATCAAAACTCTGGTCGGCACTTCATTTGAGGTGCCGACCTTTTTCTTTCACTCCTAAAAACAAAATAAAAATGATACAAATCAACTTTTCAAGCGTACTCACAAGCGTATTCTCTGAGTACACCTCAACTGAAGAACTGAAGTCTGCCGCCAATGCCATCTGTGCTCAAGTAAACGACGCATACAAGGCACGTTTTGCTGAAATCGCCAACAAGACCAAAACTGCATCAAAGCCTGCGACCGCCCCGGCTGCTCCAGCCAAGCCTGAAGCCAAAGCCAAGAGGGAAAAGACCGCCAAGACCAAGTCTGCTGAGGCTCTCAAAACCGAAACCAAGGCCAAGACCGCCGGCGACACTGACACTCTCGTGGCTATCACTGACCTCGCTGCTATCAAAAAACTCGGTCTTTCTTTCGTGAAGTACAACGACCGTTGCTGGGTTCTTCGTGGTGAAACCAAACCTCTCCGCAAAATTCTCAAAGAGCAGTTCAAAGGCGTATTCAACAGCCATTTGTCCGGCGGCGAGGGCTGGGTTATCAAGACCGTCAATGTGGATGAATGTGCCAAGGCTCTCGGTATCAAACTTCCCAAAGTCGCTTAATGCAGAATCGGACGAGCATAAAGGGCAGTGTTTGCCCAGAGCATTGTCCTTTATCAATTATTAACATCCATTAATAAAATTCTGAGCCAACAATCTTCTAATAACAAAAAACGGACTCACAAATGAAACAGACATCAATCGAAATCCTCAATGCCGTACTGACCATTCTTGTCGGTATTCTCTCGCTCGTCATTCTTTTTTGCCGCAAGATGTGGCTAAAAGTGAGCCGAAATATCCTCAAACCTCATTTTGGCATTGAGACCAAGGCTTATCGGAAGTGGCACGATAAACGCTCTGCCCACATCCAGAAGCTGCTTGACAAAGAACACAAAGAGAACCCCAACATAATTTCATTCGTATGACACCGAATATCACCAAAATAATTCAGACCATGAGTAATATCGTGGCTGATGTCATGACTTCCTTTCAGTCAGATTTTGAGAATTTCGATCGCCCATATATCGAGAATGCCGACAATTCTAAGTTTCCGATGATTTGGATTGTCGGGAAATCTCATACTCATCTTTTGAATTTGGGTGAATATGAAGAGCACTTCAGTAAAAATGAGGTGGCACGATACGCTTACGTTCAGGGTGGAAATCCATTTTTCTCTTTTCTCGACGCTCTTGGTGGCGACCATCTTTTCCTGATTGAGCCGGATGGCGTTCGAGAAATCACTGAAAAGCAAGCGCGTGAAGTTTGCCGTGACATAGTGACTCCAGTTACTGAGAAGTGGATGAAAGAAAATGGCCCGCTTCCCACAAGAGTTCAAGTACCGGTCAAGTTCTTCAACATCACTCTATCAAAGGTCAAAGAACTGATCCGCGAATGTGAGGCTCACAACGACAATTCTCTCATTGAGATTTTTCGTCGCTTTCACAACTATCGCCGTGTCGCAACAGACCAATACATTCAGATTTCCTATAATCCTGGATATAACGAGTTTACTTTCTGCGAGTACACCAACGGCAAGCAAGGTCTTGTTGGTGGTATCATCTTTCACGGATGGCCCGAAACAGGCTATATGGTTAACGGTTCCTATCAAATGGAGCCAACATACGGTTGGTCATCACACACTTAACTTTTACAACTATGTGCAATGAAATGAAACCCTGGGAGCCTTATTTTCCAGAGCACGTTTGCCTTTACTATGTGGATTGCAATAGTAACCTCGATGGCGATACAAAACAACTTCAGAAGTGTATTGAGGACAACAATCTTTATCCCATATCAGAATCCATAAATGAATGGTGGGATTTTCCTGAAGGTCAGTATCTCGAAGATATGCAGAGGGCTATGGAGAACGACGATATAGAATGGGATGATGACTGGAGAGATGAAATCATCGAAGCCTTACGCGAAAAAGATGAGAGCGACCCAATTAAAGACCTAATTCGCAACACCTCTGACCTTCACTGCTATTTTGACCTCGGATATGATGTCGATGAGCCATTTGGAGCCGATGAAGAAGAACAGGAAGAAGAGATTGACGGTATCTGCAAGGTACTGAAAATCGCCAAGGATTCTCCAATGCGTGAAAAGATTGCCGGAATATACTATAACGCTTCTTATGGTGGTAGCCTTCGCATTTATTTCCCGGCTGGTCTGATGACATTATTGACCGGCAATGGTTGGGATAGTGCTAATGAGGACTTCAAAACCATCAAGTTCAAAGGTAAATTCCGTGTAGTTATCATCGACACCGTGAATGGTAGTGGCGATTTCGAGGATGACGTTGAACTCGATGTGGAATATGATTTTGACCGCGCCTTATTAGGCATGTCAGATGAGGATCACTACGGATTTGAAGAAATTTTCGGCGATGATTGTGGTATCTCGCATTGTGAAACCCCGACATTTGAGAAAGCCTCCAAATCCGACAGTATTCATGTGGATAGCGAACCTCTTCGTCAGGAACGTGAAAAACAACAGAAGTATAATGAAACATTCCAAGCAGGAAAATGCACTTACGGTGATACGGATATGAACCGACACCGTGATATCAAATACTCCAATAGCTATCCATGTGGCTGGAGCTGTCCTCACTGTGGAATGTTCTGGACTGATTGACCTATGCGATATTCAACTCCAATCTATTCAAACAGCTTGAAAAAGAAAATCAAGCAAATAAACAAAACACAAGCTCGCAAACGATATGATGCAGGGGAGACAGTTTATCTGCTCCCTTGCCTCTGCAATGTCGATGGAGTTTGGGTTACTCCTTATCCGCTCAATAAAGAAAACGCCGTATGGTGGGGAGATTCATTTGACAGTGATGTTCTCAGCTTCACCAATTATAATTGCTGCTCTGAATTGGGCAAGTATCCAATTTTCTTTATTGAAACGCCATGAACTTTAATATCGAAATCGTACAACGACCTAAAACTTATGTGACAGGTTTTTGTGTTGGGCGAAGTCAAGATGACTTGAAAGCTGCAATCCTTCGCAACAAAAAGGTCACACTCGACATCAGCTTCTACACAAAGACATCTCTGAATGTATCTTTCAATATCGAGGATATTTCATTCAGATGCAGTTACGTTCCCGCCGGCTGTGAAAATCTAAAGTTTCATACAACAGCCGGACACAATATGTGGACCAGTGGCAACTATGAAGCCAATTATTTCAAAATCCTGAAGAAACAAGGATGGAATGAATTGAAACACTATGGTATGGCGCTTGTTGATTCACTCCGTTTGCATACTACCGAAACAATCACACTTTGCTTCCTTTTTGATGAGGAAATCATGGAAAAGCTGGGAATTGTTGAGGGCAAGCAATCAGGATGTTTCTTTCATCATTTCAAAAACGAATAGAAATCACACATAGATTATGATTCGCAACAACAAATTATATCAGCATCTTTCCAAAGAAGCTCAAAAAGTAGCGGAACACATCTGCGACATTTATCACAATGATGATGTCTGTATCGGAGGCCTCTTGGGGGCGCTAACCACCGCAGACATTCCGGATAGCGATTCTCTAACCATTGAGGACTGGCATTATGTCTATATGACACTGATGAGCCATATTGAGGGAGACCACTTCTTCCGCTCTATTAATGATGATGAGCCGCAAGATTATGAAAACGAAAAATAAACAGACATGAAAATATATGACTTTGAGCAATATGTAATTGCTTGGTGGCAGGATTTCTTGTCCTCTCACTCTATCAAATCCACCATTCTTGCAGATGCAAATAATGGAGATGTGATTTATGAAGCCGTTTTTAACAACCCTCCAGTTGTTATGCCTTCTGAGTTGCGTGAAGTGCCGTCAAAAATAGAATTTCTCAAAAATTTCTTATCACAATTCAAGACACGTTATAGTGTTTCTGGATGTCGAGATGGGGAATTTTACAATGAGATTAAAGAGTGTAGTTATGGGGAACTCTTTATCGAAAAGATGGCAGAAGATGCAGCAGAATATGACCATCCTCAGCAATATTTTCAAGATATATGGTTTGGAGGCGTTGTGAGTGGGGTGGTTCCATTCCTTATCTATCATTCAGATTGTGAGAAAATTTATAACATTCATAAGAGAGACTTGCTAATGAGTCATGATGGTATCTATGTAGGTGACAAGTACATGCCGGTTGCAACTCAATATTGTTGGTCGGTATTTGAAGAACTTGCCATTAATATCTTTCATAAAGCATTTGTCAAGAGAAACGCCTTGATTGATACGCAGACCATTATGTGTCGTAATAGAAGGGTTATGGAATATCGTGAATCTAAAAAATCATAATCATGAAATATACGGTAGAAGAAAGCCTCCGCAACTTCAAATTTTGGAGTGGGGGCAAAGATCGCGCAGATAATTGTTCTCCTGAAGAACTTGATATCATTGAGGAGTTTCTTGAGGAAATCGAGCCTTCAGAGGGCTGGACTGATGGCGCAATCAATGATATGTTCTGGTTCGATTTTGACACACTTGCTCAACATCTTGGCTACAAGGATGAGGAAGATTTTGATCGTCAGCATGACCCAGATTATCTCGATGATGACCAACTTGAAGAATACATCAAAGACTGGTTCATTAACTTCATTCAGAAAGTCAAAGCTGATGAGGGTTATAATGGCATAATCTATCTCTATGAGAATTGCTTCGATGGTGATTATCGTGATTTTGTTGACACAGATAAAGAAGCGGAAGAGATTACTGAGGCTTATGATTATCCCGAATGGCTTGGAGAACGATGCTATAATCATCTTTTTTCAGTTGAGGCACCAGAATTAATGGAAGTGCTCTTTGAAGATGATAATGGTCACGAAAATCTTGAGAATTTTCCAACTAAAGAGCAGTTCCGTGATGAGATGATGCTCATTCATAAAAAACAAAAAACTGAAGAACAATGAAAACACTCTATCACACCAATTTTGCTGTTGCGGTAAATTGGTGTAACAATGCACTGGTTCTGTGCAATAATATTCCACAGATAGATGATTCTATTTGGGACAACTTTGAACCCATTGTAGATTTGGGCTATGAACCTGAATACGATGAGGAAGGCGACGAAATCAAACCTAAGTGTCCGGAATGTGGTGCAGAACTGGAACAATTCGGACCCAATATGGTGTGTCCGGAATGTGGTGATGGTGAAGATCAGATTGAGATATACCAGTGGTTCATTACCGATTGCTCCAAATGGGATGTGGAATATCTCACTCAACATTTCGGTCTCATTTTCACTTACAGTGATTTGCTTGATTGCTACATTCTATGTGTTACTCACTGCGGGACTGGTTGGGGTTATGTTGATTGGCGAACAACTAACCCCAATGCTGAACGTAAACTTGGTGAAAAGAAATAAATTTTCTCACGATGGAACGTAAGCTTTACTCTAAAGTCAGATTCGTACAGGATTGCGATGATGACTACAATCGTATAGATGTAGTGTTCAGCGGTTTGCGAGATGGCTATTGCGAAGCCAATTCGCAACCGGTTATCGACTATCTCAGTGAATGGGATGGTGATGAAAATGAACTTACTGAAGAGAAACCTCGCATAGCCAATTATGACACATCCTATGCTGATCAGAATGGCGTGTACACTCTGCTTTACAACTCATCAGTCGGTGGATGCTTCCTGCTTTATCGGGAGGCGTCCGAAGATGAAAAAGAATGGTGGAACGATAAACGATAATTACAACATGGATGAGAGATTATTGAAACTCAAGAAAATGTCGAGACAATATCGTTTTGACGATGGTTCCGATGGCATAGCTAAAGTCTGGAACCGTGGCATGGGGCGTTTGACCTTTGTCATGCTTCTTGAAGAAGAGAAGAAGGTGTTGGTAAACTCCACAATAGCCCGCAATAAAGACTATGAAAGGGTTGCCGAAGTGTTCCCGGAGTTTGAAATAGTCAAAGTCGCCTATGGCTATCCTCTGTTTTACAATCACTCTATGCTTTGGGCATACAGACATGGCTGTGCAGTATGAAAGTCGTATTCAGAATATTCTCGGATGGTCAGGTAATCGCCCTCTTTCCTGAAGAAAGTGATAGACGGACTGGTGAAACAATGTCATATATGCACATCGGTCAGCATGGAGGCACAGATTATCATGGTGTAATCCGCAAAACTAAACCGGCAACCGAAAATCAGTATCAACCATTGTTGAATGAACTAAAGAGCATTGGTTATGATAATCTGGAAGTTCGTCAAAAATCTCAAATCAAATGGCAGTAAAAAAGAACAAGGTTTCAGATGCTGAGACACAAATGATTGTGGCAATGAGGCATTATGCCAAAAGTCATCAGATGGTAGTCTTAGCATTTAGAAAAGATGCCGGCGGCGAAATATTCGGAGTGACTATACGAGAAAGCCCTTGCAATAATGGAGTATCGCTCTATTCATTTGGCAGACTGTATTATATCTTCGATAATAATTTTGCCTTTGACCAGTGTGGCAGCTATTCCTCAACTGACGAAAAGGAAGTTCGCCTGAGAGCCTATTCATTCTTTGGAATAAAGTAATAGCTATGATAAAAGAAATAACAAAAGAACTGGTGGAAAAGCAAATGAATATGACACTTAGCTATTTCCCTTGGGGCGGCAAAGTCATTGCTGTACGCCAGAATGAATGGGGTGAATGGATTGTTGACTGCAAGATTCCCGGTCATTACAGTAGAGAATGTGATGGGTATGGTGGTCACTACTACCGTATGGAAGATGCTGATTGCCCCATACGTCAATTTATGGTTGTCTTAGAATATCAAGAATCCAGATTTGGTATGGAGGCTTGGTGGTTGACAAGATATTATGAAGCAGAAAATAACAAACGTCTTCTTACATTTTCCGAAGAAGGTGGTTTTTTCGATCCTAATGCTCCCAGAAGCCCTTATATATTGGCAAAAATAAAAGCCAGTATAGAAAAACATCCTTGTCTATTTGAACTTCAAGAGATGTGGGATAAGTTTTCCGATACCCCAATCAATTCGGATGATGAAATAGAGCAACCATTCTACTTCTGGGAAGCCGGCACATCACGCTTCGATATATGGCATTGGTTCGATGAACTTTGTCCTAACGGTCTTGCAGTAGATTTAATGGGCGAAACTCCTAAAACAGTTTTTTAAGTTATGACAGTCTGTATTCAGGAATTGGAAAACGGAAAGGTTGTTGGTGAGTGGATGGCAGTCAGTTCAGTTTGTGCCGCTCGTAACCAGTTATATGCTATAAAGAACACTAAAACCGCAACAAGTCCAGGTGTAATAATTGAAGAATCCCGCAACTTCATTGCTCTTCATTATTCTGATGGCTCAATAAGAAAGTATCAAATCGTCAAATACTTTACTAAAGAACCGATATGAAAAAATTAACCGATAAAGAATGGTTGAGGGTATTTAATCAATTCTTTGATCAATGTTTCAACATCGAATTGAAAAACGGTCTTTCAACTAAAGAAGCTATGGAATTGGCTTTTCAAAAGACTGTAGATCTTGAATACCATCCATATTTCCCAGTTTCGCTTTCAGTCAATCAAAGAGTGCTGAGTGAATGGGGAGAAAAATATCAAAATATGTTAGCTGACAACATTCATATAGCCATAATCAACAGCGCACCTCAAAGTACAGAAGTCGGCATCATTAAAGTAAAGCGTGAATGGTTACGTTGCGATTTTCCTCAGTGGCTGATCGACAATGGGCATTATGACTACTTTTATGAAATCCCAGATGACGAAACGGAATTGATTGAGTTATTCCTTTTTGTTTACTGCGATTACAGCCAAAACAATCTACTTTGGCAATGTGTGCCGGCAGATATTCAGCTTAAACGTAAGACTATTAAAGACTACCAAAAATGAAGCATACTGATTTCTACGCTCTTCACAAAAAATTAGATGAGCAAGCACGCAATGAGCTAATGGCTGCTATCAAAGCTCACGGTGATGAATATATATTTATCCATGAAGATGAGGATGGTGATTACAACAATGAAGAAAAGAACAATGCTCCTGTAATTGCTGCTTCTACTCGATATATGGATGGGTATGAGGACTTTTATGTTGTTCGTGTGGCTCTTGAAGATAATTGGTTGCAAATTTATGGGTTCCCTAAAGATGGCTGGGATTCTGAAGATGAATTGACCAGCGTAGCACATGGTCATTTGGAATATATTATTGACCTGATTCCGGAAACTGAAGATGTGCAGGACGTAACCATTGCACCCAAATCCTAAAAACTCTTAAAAATCGAGGTGACATTCTAAGAAACCTCATTTCTGCGACTATTCAACAATAAACAATATCAACATGACAGTACAAGCTATGAACTGCCTTGAGTTATATCGAGGCGGCAACCCCTCTACAATCAAACAGTTGCTCAAAAACCAGAAAGCATCGGTAGTAGCAGAACTGAAAAATCACTTTGGCACTGACGACCTTGACAAGTTGGCAGTGTGTCTCAGCAAAGGCAAATAACATCATCAAAATACAAATAATATGATCTCAGACGAAATCGTAAAAGCCATTTATGCTTCTCTTCCAGCAGACGAGAAGCTGAAACTCGCTCTCTACAGTGACTTCGGTGAAGAAGCGCCGACAGTGTATGACTTCATCAAATCTCCCGCTAAAGAAAGCGAGGAAGTCAATGTAATCGTCCAGCCTGTTCACATTCCCGGCGAAGTTCTCACTACTGATGGGGTGTATTATCTCTATGAGGATGGCACCTCGGAAATGTTCGACTACAAAAAGCGTAACGCTCCGACAAAGGCTGTCAAGCGTATCGGCGTAGTAATGGGAAGTCATGCTCTCGCCGTCAATCTGGAGGATTACCCGGAACAGCCTCTCACCAGTCAGAAAGATACCACCGGCTACACCGGCTACATCTCAGAATATGTCGATGCAGTTGCTGACTGGAACGGCAAAGCCAACACTGAACACATCAAGTCTATCGGCACCGGCATAGAGCTGAAGGATGGCGAGTGGATTCCGTCAGTCGCCGAACTCTATCTCATTTATCTCAATAAGCGGTCAATCGATGCCGCCATCGAACTTAGCGGCGGTAGCCGCATAAAAGATGGTTGGTACTGGACCAGCACTGAGTACTCGGCGACGGGCGCTTGGGGCTTGTACCTGGGCGACGGCGGCCTCCACGGCTGGGACGCTAAGGCCACGGGCAGTCTCTACGTCCGCGCTGTGGCAGCATTTCATTAACCCTTAACCCCTTTATCCCTTTAACCCTTGGAGCGAAGCGACCGCGAGCGAAGCGAGTTAGGGATAAAGGGGTTCAATTTCTACTTTTATGAAACGCCCCGACCTTGATAATGTTCGTGAATTATTACGAGCAAAAAATTATGAGGCAGTTGCAGAAATAGAACCTCAAATTATTGAATACTGTAAACAAAAATTAAATAATTGCATTAATTCCATAGAATTGATGCAGACTCTTTTACTTACACTTGAATCGCAATATAGTGAAAAGGAGAAAGACTCAACAAATCCATTACCGGATTATTTATTGGGTCTGACAAACAGATTGATAAGTGAATATGAATTGCTTAGAATAGATGACTATCAATCGCTTCAAGCTAATGATGTTACCTTATATTACTGGAAACACAAGAAAAAATTGAATGTCAATCCAGTGATAATCAATAAGGTAATTGAGGGGTCTAAAGTGCATATCCGATATACCCATCACGAACCTCCAAATGGTTTTGAACACACTTTCAAAGCCAACAATTTCAAATTCGCAATCAGGCAGTTAGCTTCCTCCGCAAAAGTGGAAGTAAACACAAAATATACATTCTTTTTCTTTAACTCATAAATATCTTTCAATATGGAATTTACCCCTTTTGAAACAGCAATCAAGAAATATCTTGACAAGCGCGCCGAAGAAGATCCTCAGTTCGCAGCATCATACACTAAACCAAATAAAAGTATCGAAGAGTGCTGCAAGTACATCTTTCAAGAGGTTGAAAAGGGCAAAAAGAAAGGTGAACGCTGCGTAGGTGTTTCAGACGATGAAGTCTTTGGTTTGGCAATTCACTACTATGATGAGGATGACATTGTAGTTGATGGCCCTAAGAACAAGGTGGCGGTTACACAGAGCGCATCGGTCAATGAAGAAACTTCGTCAGAAGAGACTGCTACCGAAGCTAAGCGTAAGACTCGCAAACCCAGAAAACCCAAAGCTGAGGTTGACCCCAACATCCCGGAGCCACTGGATATTCCGATTTTCTAATCATCATTCCGACATCAAATGAAACCAAGAAATAAACTTCAGAGAAAGATTTTGAAACTATCTCAGGGTCTTTCTCCGCTTACCAAATACCAGTATAAGGAGGCTGTAAGAAAAGTTGGTCTGCATATTGCGAAATACAGCTCCAAACGAGGATATGAGTGTTTGGATTGCGGTCATACTTGGACTGGAGCTGAAGCAAAGCGAGTAGTTTGTCCTCATTGTGGTGCAAAACTTAATGTTGATGCTACACGAAAGAGAAATTTCTGTGAGAAAGACTATTTTGCAGTAGTTACAAAATGTCAGGGTTTCCAAGTTGTTCGGATGTTCTTTATGCAGACCAATTTAAGGAAAGGCAGCAAGCCTACTTATTGGATTTGCGAGGCATTTCAACGCTGGCTTACTCCAGATGGAAAGCTCACAATAGTTGGTCGGTCCCGACATTGGATTTCTTATTATTGTGATTGCTGGAATTGGGATAGTGATATGGAAATAAGGAGTGAAGGTCCAGGACACATGGTAACACCTTGGAAAGTTGTCGGCCAATCATCTGTAATTCCTGAAATAAAACGAAATGGATATGCCGGAGATTTTCATCATTGTTCGCCATACACCCTTTTCAAAAGACTCCTTACCGATAACAAGACTGAAACGGCGTGGAAACTTGGTCAATATAATATGGTCGCTTATTCAATGGCTAAATCTTATGAGTTTGAGAAATATTGGCCATCCGCAAAAGTTGCTTTCCGTCACAAATACCATATTTCAAATGCCTCAATTTGGTATGATTTGCTGGATGCTTTAGATTATTGTGGGAAGGATTTGAGAAATCCTAAATTCATCTGTCCCGACAATCTTAAAGAGGCTCATGATTTTTGGATTGCTAAAAAGCGAGCTAAGATAGATGAAGAGAATAGACGAAGAGAGCGTGAAAGACGGATGACACCAGAACAACGCTATCAAGCCAATAGCAAGCATGATGAGGCTCAATATAAGCAAGCCAAATCCAAATTCTTAAATTTGGAATTTGTCGATCAGGAAATTGTTGTTAAGCCTCTTCAATCTGTAAGGGAATTTTTGGATGAAGGTGAGTATATGCACCATTGCGTATTCACTAACAAATATTATTCCAAGAATAATGTGCTTATACTTCACGCTTTGGTTGAGGGCGTATCAATCGCAACTATAGAGTTTTCATTAGAAAATTTCTCAATCGTACAATGTCGAGGAAAGTATAATAAAACCCCAATGAGTTATGAACGAATAACATCACTGGTCAATTCCAATATACCGAAAATAATTTCAAAAACCGCATAACTGCTATGACTGAAGAACTAAAAATCGCTATGATAGCCATCAATAAGTGGATGTTTCATGGCTGGAACTACGAGTCAGTTCCATTGACAATCAAGACCCCTTATGGCACAACCGACACCGTGAATGTGCCACAATTCATTAAAGAGGTCAAGTGGACTTGCAACACCAGTCACATGCTGGAAAAATGGAACAAGGCAACTCGTACCCAAGACCCAGATACATATATGACAAAGTTCTATGCGGAGCTTGATAATAACAACCGTCGGCTCTTACTGGAGTGGGTTATCCAAAACTACAATGGTGAAAGATCTTTATTCTAACGAATATGGAAGTATATAGCGTACAAGTTGAGTATGCAGGTGAACGACCGGGCGAAGACTGGCATGGTCACACACTGTGGTCAACACTTGAAGGTGCAAGGCGTGGCCTGAAAAGCGAGCGTGATAGTATTCTTCATAAAAATACTTGGCTCAACAATGAAAACTGTATAGAAATTGATAAGGAGGATCATTTCTTGGCAGGCGATGACCAGGAGTCCTACGACATTACAATCAGCAAAGAAAAAGTCCATGAATGACAAAATATTAGAGATGTTTTTCGACATCAAACGATGGACGTATGCCATTGATAAAGGTGTTGGAAAACATATCAACAAAGCTCATCTCTACCAGCTCACCAAACCTGAGACCAGAGCAGCGATGTATGCCGCAATCAGGGATGGGAAATATGAAATAGCTCCACCTCATACGGCACAGATACCAAAGGACAACGGAGATTTTCGCACAGTCTATATCAACGAGCCCGTTGACCGTGTATTCCTTAGCATTGCCAACGACCTCTTGTTTGAACTTATGTCTGAGATGATTCATCCAGCTTGCCAGTCCTACCAAAAAGGGATAGGATGTGGTAAGATCGTGAAAGAAATATCTTGGAAAATATGCGAGACCAAGGGCGATGTCATTGGATGGAAATCTGATTTCAGCAAGTATTTCGATTCCGTTCCCATTCGGTTTATTGACGAAGCCTTTGATAAGGTGGAAGCCAAATACGGTCATTCAGCTATCATAGATGTGCTCCGTAAGTATTATCACTCCGACTGGTATTTTGATGCAGACGGCAATCTCCAGAAATCCTATCAATCACTCAAACAAGGCTGTTCGGTAGCCTCTTGGTTAGCCAATGTGGTTATGTTTAGTCTTGATGAACGATTGAGCAAGCTGGATGGCGAATATGTCCGCTATTCCGATGACGCACTGTTTGTCGGCCCTGATTATATGAGAGCAATGGAGATTATGTCTGAAGAAGTTGCTATGCGAGAAATGACACTCAATCCCAAAAAGATAGAGTATCTGACCCACACTCGATGGTTTAAGTTTCTTGGCTTTTCCATTATGGGTGCTTCCATCTCACTCAGCTCAACACGAATTAAGTCCTTTCAGAAAGAGATTGAGGCACGAACAATCCGTGCTAAGAATCTGAGCTTCAATAAAGCCATAAATCAGGTTAATAACTATCTTTATTTCGGGAATGGCGAATATAGCTGGGCCACCCAGGTTCTTCCGGTTATCAATGTGCAAAAGGACGTTCAAATACTTTCCGTGTTTGTAGCGGATTGCTTGCGAGCAGTGATTACCGGCAAAACAAAAGTAGGCGGCCTGGGTTATGTAGCCAACAATCCTGATGGCTGTATTCAACGAGGTATTGGCCGAAACGTGAAAGCTAACCGTATCAAAACCGATAAGACACTACCCGGCTACTACACTCTGGGATGTATGCAAAATGCACTCCGTACCAGTAAAGAGGTTTACAAGACCTTGGTAGCTAATCTTAATCGGAAATAAGAAATAGATTGAGTGTGCAATGACTGATAGAACGACAATACTTTTAGTGAAGGATCAACAACCCTACTGTGGGCCAGGAGCTATCGCTTTCCGTGGCCAACAGTATGGCAGGATCCTTCTGACATCGAATATCTAAAGTAACACACGATATTGTCTGACTATCAATTACTGAATATGCGGTCTTATCTGAAGGGTCAATCATTTAATTATACAGAAGATGCCAAGATGGACCAAGTTTCATCATCTCTTGTCAGAGATGCTTTCACTGGTCCATCTGGGATATTCTGTAGAATATCAAACTAATAAAGCAACATATCACTGACATGACAGATAGTATAAGCCAAGTATATGGCAGCGACCTGAGAGATGATAATTTAGCTGGGCTTCATTAAGCTGCTGCTGTAGGCCATACCTACCCTCCAGCGGCAGCCATAAAACCCTTGCATCGAATGATTAAAGATATATACCATATCATCTTCAGCAGCTTAGTAATGCGACATTATGGTTCAAGAAAACAAAATTTAGTCATCCAGATTGTAATATGACTCAGGTTGCACCGGCGTTTCATTCCTTATCAGTCAATTACGCCGGTTTCACCTGAGTCATCCGTCTGGATTTCATCAGCACAATAAAGAAACGCATCACTGTTTTTGAGAGCCAGACCACCTTAGCACAAAGGAATTTTATCAAGATTGGCAAATTTAATAGAGCTGGATTTAATCCTGGATCTGAATCAACACCACCAGGTTAGCCACCTGGCTCAGTCAATTCCGATCCAGTCTATCCAGCTCCTTAATCGATCCGATAAAGAAATGTGTCAAGCCAATGAGATTATAATTTTTTAACTAAAAAATCAAATGCAAAACATCTATTATGAAGTGATAGAGAAAGTTCAGAATGGAGCCAAATTCCAAGTTGACTTTCAGCAACGGAGTCTGAAAATTGATGGCAAATACATCATCAAGAACGGCGAGTATGAGGGTGAATTAGGAATTGAGGTATCTGATACTCCACTTCTAACCATCGCTCAATTATTTCTCCGCTATCAGCATAGTTTGCCTTCGGAAAGAAGTGACAACAAAAGATACAGATACTTCAATCCACTTCCCGAGCATGAGCTTTCTGATAACGACATGCTTTATGGCGAACCACGAGAAACCGCTCAAATCAAATTGGAGCTTTATGTTCTGATAATGATTTTGAATGGCTCTCTTAAATGGGATGTATTTGCCAAGGACAAATGGTTCTGGCAATGCCCATCAGCAAAAGAACTCATTATTCTCAAAGAATGGGTTGAACCTAAAAAAGAAAATAAATAACAAACACAAATATAAATCATTATGGCAAAAATTAACGTACAGTGCCCTAAGTGTGGCGCAAACATCAAAATCAATGCACCCGAAGTCGTAGCAGTAGTTGCTCCCATCTCAGCAATCCCAGTAGTCGCTGCTTTCCCTGCTAAGAAACTTAATGCCGCAGAAGCCAAAATCGAAGCTCTCCGCAGTGCCGGTGTCAACGTCGAAAACCTCTTCTCTATTCGTGGCACAAACGGTGCTTATGAGGTCGGCCGCCTCAATGATGGTCAGTTCTCAGTAGTTTCTGATGATGATCCCATCTTCGCAGCCATCAAGGCCAGTCGCACAATTCCTGACCGTCGCTTGTTCCGTCGTTGGATTATGGCTCAGGTCTTTCACATGCTGTCCGAAAAGGACTGTAAGACCGGCAATCCCATCGGTTTCACTGCTGCTCTTCGCCGCAAGGGTTACAAGTATCAGTGGAAAATGGTAGTTGAAGAACTCCGCGTTCAGGCTAAGCTCTTCAACGATGACCCTGAGAACTATGCAGAGCGCAATCGCTGGTTCAACAGAAGCGTGGTTATCCAGATGGCTAACGACTACATCAAGCTCGTCAAGAACATCGTAGGCACTATCCGTATTCGCCACTGCAAAGGCGTTCCTTATGTTCGTCTTGACGGCACTGACATCTTTGTTGATGACCTTCAGACAAGGGTGTATGCTTCGCTTGAAAAGCTGGTGAAATCAATAAAGAATACCCGCAATCCCGGCGCACTTCATAAAGCCACCGTAAACTTCTATCAGGCTGTAAAAAACACCTGTCTGTTCTTTGATATGGAACAGTCCAAGGCTTTCAAAGACGCTTATAAGGGTGCCGGCGCTTTCTTCACATTGAAGAACCTCATTCTCTTCCATGATTGTGTGTTCCCCAAAATGGATCAGGAGGCTTCAATCGCTTATCTCAACTATCTGGTAAATGACAAGGATTTTGAGGGCTACAAGCTCTTCGGAGTTCTGAAAGACTTTCTGATCACCAATCATATCGACATCGAGGCCAAGCAGAGAGAATGGCAAAAATAAAACTTCAAACACCAAAAAGATGGAAAGCGATTTTATATTAAAGGCTACTGATAAGGAAGCTAAAGCCTTATTTGATAGCCAACTCGCAACTGTCAAACTGATGTCATTTATGGGCGACAAAGAATTATATCCAACTATGGATTATAATAGCAATGTCGTTCATAAATGGGAAGTTAAACTCCGTCATCGAGAAGATATTGGAGAACTCAGAGGCACTTATTCTTACGCAAAGTTAATGAATATTCTAAAATCAAATCCCAATGGATGAATATACACGAAAACGTGTGATCCGAAAAATCCGTGAAGCCCACAATCTCTGCAAAATCCAGTCCATCACTTTCTTTCGTGATGGGTCTGGAGTAGAGTTTATTTATACCGACCCAGTTGGCGATCATGGTCTGCCTTGTTTAATGTCATCTTCACTCAATATTGAAGATGCAATGGAGGCTATATCTGGTATGCGCCTCAAAATAGGTGATATTCCAACCACCTTAAAAATTGAAAAATAATGGATAAGATTTTCAAAATCATCAGAATATCTGAGGATGGCATTCAGACTATGATACCGAAGTATTTTCAAAACTCTTATGGTGTATTAGAAAATGCTGTAACATTCAATATGCAGTTGCATCGAATTTCAAACATTTTAGATCCTATGCTAAGATTGCAGTATCGAAATGGGATAGCCATACCTGTTGGTCTTAATCCAAGAGAAAGAGCCTATGTTTCTTTTGGAACCGACATCTACTGTATTTCTGAAGTTTTTGAAAATGAAAAACCAAATTTTTCATTACTCTTTCAAGCAGCAAGTTTAGTAAACTAAAATAATAAATAAACAATGAGCGACAACACAAATACCCTTTTTAACGGGAAAGAGGTCTGGTGGTCAGATCCCGAAAACAAGACTTCAGGTGCTTACAAAGTGCTTGAAATCAAAAGAAATCCTGATGACCCGGATGAAGGTCTCTATGATGACACCATCGTTCTCATCAGCAATGGCGTTTCCGAAGCAGAGGTTGAAGCCTGGGAGCTTCAAGACCTCGGACTCCGTAGAAAGCGCATTGAGGAATTTGTCAATCGTATCACAGCAATAGCCGAAGATGATGACTGGAGTGTTCACAATCACAGTGAGAACTACGATAAGGTAGATCTCTATCTTTCCAAGTATTCCAATGCCGACCAGGATTTCGGTTTCTATGTCGAATGTGAGACAGGAGATGCAGATGAGTTTATCAATGCCGTTGAAGGGTACTATAACAGTTATGATCCCTATGAAGAAGCGGCTCTGTGGATAGACCCGGACGGTCATGGTAAAAACGGCGCACCTGATGACCTGAAAGACCTCATAGCCGACATGGAGGAATGTAAGGGCAATGTTAAGGGCCTGATTGACCTCCTGAGACAAGAACTGAAGGGAATAAAAATAGTTAAGCAGACCTATCATTCCCAGTATTCAGAGCGTGTGTATAATA
>Ga0137297_10058_pt1 | contig 84377 bp, 81 predicted proteins | sample RamsorincwithD2O_FD_97191 | JGI IMG/M metagenome (GOLD analysis project Ga0137297, IMG submission 97191) | Mouse cecal microbial communities from Vienna, Austria - Mucin amended with D2O | ecosystem: Host-associated > Mammals > Digestive system > Large intestine > Cecum | place: Austria: Vienna...
TATGGCGGAACAAAGATGGAAAAAGACAGGGAGGATATCCGGCTGGAGCAGGAAGATTATTTTACACAGCTGCACAAATTAGCCAATAACCCCCATTGCAGTGAGGATATCAGGGAGCTTCTAAGTGAGATTATGTGTGCGGAATTCTGTACGGATAAAATGGATAAGTTTCATCAGAATCTCTCTGCCGGAATCTATGATGAGGACAGTGAAATGAAGGTGTTTCCTGTTACGGTTAGTAAAGATATGGAGAGTGTACTAAGTGTTAGAGGGATTGATTTGGAGGATGCGATTGAAGTTGCAACCAATGTGATATCCATGGCAGAGGTACACCGTGACAAACAAAAGACAAGGTAGGTGGATTTATGGCTAAGTTAAAGGAATTTGATATTGAAGTCAGCGAGCTGCTCTCAAGGACTGTTAAGGTCAAAGCAGAAACACTGGGAGATGCCATTAATCAGGTTATGGACAAGTATAAAAAGGGTGAGATTGTTCTTGATGCCGGGGACTTTGTGGGAAAAACAATAGAAGAAAAACGAAAATGGCTTTAGAGAATGGAGGAATATTGAATGAGCAGAAAAGAAAATATAGAAAAGAACATGGAATTTCTAATCAAGGAATTGCAGAAGGAATGGGATGTTTCAAAGGAGACAAAGCACAGAGTAACAATATCTGTAAAGGATGCCAGAAGGGTTCGTATCAGGGTGCAACAGCAGATTGCGGATATGGGAGAGATGCTTCATAGTCAGTCGGATATGAGCTTTAAGGAGAGCATGAAGCTTTGCAGAGCAAATTATGTTACTTTAAGAGTTGCAAGAAAGCTTATTGCAGGACAGAATGCAGCCGAAGCCGCAGGAGAAGCGGAATATACGATTGCCTTTGACAAAGAAGAGTTCAGAAGTTTTCGTAAGCTTGCGGCAGAGTAAGGGAGGATGCCTATGGGAGAAAAATTCAATATCATATATGCCGATCCGCCTTGGAAATTCCAGACGTATTCGGAACGTGGCAGTCAGCTAAAATCAGCAGACTGCCATTATTCATGTATGAAGTTCGATGACATTCTCTCTCTTCCTGTGGAAAGCATTGCAGCAGATGACAGTATCCTGTTTTTGTGGGTAACATTCCCGCTTCTTAAAGAAGGGCTTGAAGTAATGAAAGCGTGGGGATTTACCTACAAGACCTGTGGTTTTAACTGGGTAAAAAGAAATAAGAAAGCAGACAGCTTCTTTTTGGGACTTGGTTACTGGACCCGTTCCAACTCGGAAATATGTCTGCTTGGAACAAGGGGGCATCCTTCAAGGGTGTCCCGTTCCATTTCGCAGGTTTGTGATGCAAGAATTATGGAACACAGCAAAAAGCCGGAGGAGATACGGGAGAGAATTGTAGAGTTATGCGGTAATCTTCCAAGAATTGAGATTTTTGCGAGGGAGAGATGTGAAGGCTGGGTAAGCCTTGGAAATGAAATTGATGGAAAAGATATCAGAGAAGCAATATTGGAGGTGTAGCATATGAGCGTAGATTACAAAGTCAGGCAGATTTATAACGTGGTTATAAAAGAAGTGACTGAAACACAGGAAAGCTGGAAATCAGTGCTTCGACTTGCCGGGCAGATATACCGTTATGAATTTGATAATGTTCTCATGGTATATGCACAAAAACCACATGCCACTTTAGTTGCTGACTTTGACACATGGAAAAAGGTAGGCAGGTATGTAAAGCGTGGAAGTAAAGGGATTGCAATCTATCCTTCCAGAGCATTGCAGCCATATATGAGATATGTGTTTGATATCAGTGATACGGGTGGAAAACAGTCGGAGCTTACCTGGAATCTTGACGGAGATAAGCTGACAGAGTTTATGGAATATCAGGTAGCACATGGGAAGTATCAAAAGTATGAAGGAGTGACAAGAGAAGATTCACTAATTGCTCTAAAGGACTTTACAAAGCAGGAAATCGGAGTCATAATTGAAGAGGAATTCGAGAACCGAATGACCGAATTATCACAGATTACAGGCAGTGTGATTAAGGAATTTAGCGAAAAACGTGAGGGCTTACACGAAGTACCGGACCTTGCAGAGCTTGCAAGAAAAGGGATTTTATATGTTGTAGGTACGAGATGCGGATTTGACTTGTCTGCTGAAGAACAGGATTTTAGTCAGATTGTAAAAGTAACGGACGAAGATACTATTTACCGTCTTGGTTCCCTCATATGCGATGTCTCCTGTAATGTTCTTAGAGCATTTAGTAAAGATTGTAGAACAATTGAAAATGAAAGGAGAATTGCATATGGTAGCAGAATTAGAGTACAAGGAAGTGGACGGACTTCTGTATCCGGTACTGGAGATTCCGGACGAGACGGAGAACTTGACGAGACTGGGCAAATACGGACGTCAGGCGATGAAGTATCTGGAGGAGAACGAACCGGCGAGATACAAGAATCTGCTTCGCACGGGCAGAATGACAGAGAAGATGTTGGAAGTGGAGGAAGAAGCGAACCGGATGATGGAGCAGCTTCAGAAACAGTATCTGATAAAGAACAAACCACAGAATCCAAGCAGTACGATGGAAATGTGGAAGCTGAGAGAACAGGCGAAGATGATGGCAGAGGAGATCGTTCTGGCAGAAATCGTCCTGAAGTATCATTAAATGATAACTCATATGATGAAGAATTAAATAGAGAACTTAATGAAATCAATTCATTAGGAGTGAGTAAGGAAGCAGGCGAATATGTGCAGGCTTCCTTTTTCGATGCCGAATATGGTCTGATTGATTCTTCAAAGAAATCACAAGCAGAACCGAATGAGTATATGCAGAAGTTTAAACAGGAAATGGCAGATGCCAAAAACGGGAAGTACAATTATCTCAATCCAAAGAAAGCTTCTGTTGTTCCACATGAATATGTCAAAACAGTGCTTCTTAAAGGCACAGGCTTTGTCGGTGGCAGAGGCAGAGTGTGCAAAATCTTTGAGACAGAGATTGATGCAGGAACAAGAGCCAAGCGGATTAAGGCAGAGTTTGGCATTGGTGGTTCCGGTTGGCCTATTGATGGCTTGGGACTGCATGGATATGATACTTTTAAAGGAAACGGAATCAGATTCCAGTGGAGAGACGAGGAAGGGGAAGTGGAAGGTTATGTCTCTTGGAGAGATATAGAAAAAGAGATTTCAGCACTTATCCTTACGGGAGAATACCAGCCGGAGAAACCAAGACTGGATGAGATACAGTCTGACGGTATGCGTGAAGATGATGAAATAATTGACGCAGATTTTCGTGAAGTGGATGACGAGGAGCAGGTAGAGGAACTGGATGAATTTGCCATTCCTGATGAGCCGGAAAGCTATGCAAGTGCAAGAAAATCATTGGAAGAAGCATATGCAGAGGAAAGGGAGCTTACACCGGAAGAAGCTGCTTTGGAGGACAGACTTGTTACCATGGCGGAATATGGTGCAGAGCTGGAAGCAGAGGCAGACCATGAGCCTGCTCCTGAGCCAAAACAAAAAACTTCCGGGGAATTACAGTTTATCGAGCCGATTAACTATGCCGAAGTGATTGAAGGCATGGATGAGGATATGCGTACCGCAATGGAGATTCTCATATCGGATTGCAGCTGTTACACACCATTTAAGCCTTTTTTAATGGACCTTGTAGCAACGAATGATTTATTTATGCCGAATAAACTGGACTATTTATCAGCGGTGGTGCTGCATGACAGGCAGGAACACAAAGCCTATGCCAATAATGAGTATGGTCTGGTGGAATACACCTTAAAGCCTTATGAAATTGACATCAATTACAAGAACAAAAACGGGGAGCGTGTAACAGCCACAACCGGATACCGTGAACTGTATGAAGTATTAAGCTATATGGTAAAGGTTCCTCATTACTGCGGGGAAGATCATCTAAAGTGGTATAAAGGCATGATTGCCGGGAGCAGGGTAAATATGGCGCCTGTTTATGTTTCGTTTCTTGAAAAGCAGGAAGAAATCAGGGCAAACAGGGAAACCACCAGACAGAGGGCACTTGCGAATGGCTGGGAGACATCGGATAGCAATACTGCTGAATCAGCAGACACAAAAATTGAAGCAAATCAAAGCAACCATACTGACGAACAGCAGAAGGCAACAGACAAAAGACGAAACTTCCACTATAACCTTTGGGATTTACAGACCGGAGGGGCAAAGACCAGATACAAATGGAATGTGGAAGCAATCACGCTTTTAAAACAGCTGGAAAGTGAAGGAAGGCTTGCAACAGCAGAGGAACAGAAAATATTGTCACTGTATGCCGGATGGGGCGGAATCCCACAGGCATTTGATGATAAGAATAATGACTGGTCAAAGGAGTATGCAGAGCTTAAGGAACTGCTTACAGAGGATGAGTATGTTGCTGCAAGGGCTACGGTAAACAATGCTTTTTATACCTCGCCTGTAATATGCAGCTGTATCAATCAGGCACTCGTGAACTTTGGTTTCCGTGACGGAAATCTTTTAGAACCGAGTATGGGTATCGGTAACTTCTTCGGAAGTCTGCCCACACCAATGCAGAGAGCAAATCTGTACGGTGTGGAGCTTGATGATATTTCGGGAAGAATTGCAGGACAGCTTTATCAGAAAGCCCATATAAAAGTGGGTGGATTTGAGCAGACACAGTATCCGGATAACTTCTTTGATGTGGCAGTTGGAAATGTACCCTTTGGAGATTATAAGATATATGACCCGAAGTATAACAAGTACAACTTCCGTATTCATGACTATTTTCTGGCAAAAGCACTTGACCAGGTAAGACCGGGCGGTATTGTGGCATTTATTACCACAAAGGGAACACTTGATAAGAGTAATCCTACGATACGAAAGTATCTGGCAGAGAGGGCAGAGCTTATCGGTGCCATAAGACTTCCAAACACTGCATTTAAGGATAATGCAGGAACGGAAGTAACCAGCGATATTATTTTTCTTCAGAAAAGGGAGAAAAAGATTGACATCGAACCGGACTGGGTGCACTTAGGATATACGGAGGATGGAATTGCAGTTAATTCCTATTTTGTGGAACATCCGGAAATGATTCTTGGTCGTATGCAGTACGACACAAGAATATACGGACAGGACAGCAGATACACCGTCTGTGTAAACGATGATCCGAACTTCAATATGTACGAATCACTTAATAAGGCAATCAGCAATATGCAGGCACAGCTTACTGACTTTGAGCGTCTGACAGAAGAGGAGGAAACGAGTGAGGATATTATCCCGGCAGACCCGGATGTAAGAAACTTTTCCTACTGCTTTGTGGATGGAAAACTCTATTTCAGAGAAAACTCCCAGATGGTAAGAAGGGAGGTGTCAGCTACCGTGGAGGAAAGGATAAAGGCACTTGATGAAATCCGAACCGTAACAAGACATCTGATAGATATCCAGACAGAAGGCTGCAGCGAGGAAGAGCTTGCCGATGTGCAAAGGCTTCTTAACGAAAGATATGATAAATTCGTGGACAAATATGGAAGCATCAATTCACAGGGTAACAGCAGGGCATTCCGGGATGACAGCGATTATCCGCTTCTTTGCTCTTTAGAGGAGATTGACGAAGATGGAAATGTGAAAAAGGCAGATATGTTTTATAAGCAGACCATCAAGGCAAAGGTATCCATTGAGAGGGTGGAGACAGCGGTGGAAGCACTGAATGTATCCATCAATGAGTTTGGTACAGTGAATCTTGCCTATATGCAGAGTATCTATCATCCGGATATCAGCGATATGATCAAGGAGGTTTCTGAAAATACAGGAAAAACAGTAGAGGAGATAAACTTATCCGAACAGCTGAAAGCAGACTTTGAGAGACAGAAGATGATAAAGGAGCTTGAGGGACTGATATTTCTTAATCCTTCCGGCTATAATCCAAACAATCCAAACGTCGGATGGGAAGCTGCGGATGAGTACCTGTCAGGAAATGTGAGGGATAAGCTTCGTGTGGCAAAAGCCATGATGGAAAATCCGGATCTTTCTGAGGAGGAAAAGGCACTGTTTACAATCAATGTATCAGCCCTGGAGCAGGTACAGCCAAAAGACCTTGATGCCTCGGAGATAGATGTCCGTATCGGTACGACATGGATTGAGAAAGAGGATTATGAAAGATTCATTTATGAGCTTCTAGGCACACCAAGAAGAGCACAGGCAGTAAGAAGCAAGTATTATAATTCGGGCATCCAGCTTAATCTTAACAAAGTGAATATGGAATGGTTTATAGAAAATAAATCACTAGATAAGCGTTCAGTGGCAGCTACCAAGACGTATGGGACAAGCCGCATGGACGCTTATTCTATTTTTGAGAGTACACTGAATTTAAGAACTGTAACAGTAAAGGACCGTATTGATGACGGGGATGGGAAATACCATTACGAGGTCAACAAAAATGAGACCATGCTCGCAAGAGAAAAGCAGAACCTGATGAAGGAGGCTTTCAAGGAATGGATATTCAAAGACCCGGAGCGTAGACAGAAATATGTCAGCTATTACAATGAGACATTCAATAATGTTAGGCTTCGTGAGTATGATGGAAGTCATTTACAGTTTCCGGGAATGAATCCGGAGATTGAGTTAAAGCCACACCAGAAAAATGCGGTTGCCCGTATTCTTATGGGTGGAAATACCCTTCTTGCACACTGTGTTGGAGCAGGTAAGTCATTTGAAATGATGGCTGCCTGTATGGAGCAGAAAAGGCTCGGACTTGCCAATAAAACGGTTATGGTTGTTCCGAAATCACTTATCGGGCAGACCGCAAGTGAGTTTTTAAGGCTTTATCCGTCAGCAAACATTTTGGTGGCAACAGAAAGGGATTTTGAAAAGAGCAGACGAAAGCAGTTCATCTCACGAATTGCAACAGGAGATTATGACTGCATTATCATGTCACACTCTCAGTTTGAGAAGATTCCAATATCACCGGAGCGTAAAGCCAGAATGATAGACCAACAGATAGACGAGCTTTCCTATGCAATTTCAGAAATGAAAGAAAATAACGGAGAGCGTTGGACAATCAAGCAGATGGAGGCGCAGAAGAAAAAGCTGGAGGAACAGATTAAGGAGCTTACGGAGGAGAGCAGAAAGGATGATCTGATTACTTTTGAGGAGCTTGGTATCGACTCCATCATGGTAGACGAGGCGCACGGTTTCAAGAACCTTGCCATATTTTCCAAGATGAACAATGTGGCAGGTATCAGCAGCTCCGGGGCAAAGAAGTCTACGGATATGCAGTTAAAATGTCAGTATATCACGGAGCTTAACGGAGGAAGGGGCATTGTGTTTGCTACCGGAACTCCGGTCAGCAATACCATGTGTGAGCTTTATGTCATGCAACTGTATCTTCAGAAGGAAGCCTTAGAGCAGATGGGGATTTATCATTTTGATTCATGGGCGGCAAACTTCGGGGAAGTAACTACAGCACTGGAGCTTACCGTGGAAGGCAGCGGATTCCGCTTTAAGAGCCGATTCAATAAGTTTACCAATCTGCCGGAGCTTATGAATATCTTCCGTGAAGTGGCAGATGTGCAGACAAAGGATATGTTAGACCTTCCTGTTCCGGCACTCCGGGGCGGAAAGTATATCATTGTGGAAAGTGAGCCGGACTGGTATGTAAAGCAGGTCATGGAGGATTTCGTGGCAAGGGCAGAGCGTATCAGGGGCGGCGGTGTAGACCCGTCAGAAGATAACTTCCTTAAAATCACCCATGAGGCAAGACTTCTTGGTACGGATGCAAGACTACTTGAAGCATCAGCACCCAACAATGTGGATGGAAAACTCAATAAGGTAGTTGAAAATGTATTTGCGGAATATGAGAAAGCAGCAAATGATGGAAAGATTGGCTGTCAGCTTATCTTTTCTGATATCGGAACGCCGAAGGGAAGCTGGTCGGAGGATATGCTTACAGATGGTTACTGGAAACAGACAGCAACCGAAGAAAGAACAGGTGGAGAGTTTGATGTCTATAATTACCTGAAAACAGAGCTTGTGAAAAGAGGAATCCCGGCAGAGGAGATAGCATTTATTCATGACGCAAAATCCGATGCACAGAGGGACACACTTTTTAAGGATATGAGGACAGGTAAGAAAAAGATACTCATCGGTTCAACGGATAAATGCGGAACCGGTGTAAATGTCCAGACTCACCTTGTGGCAATGCATCATGTAGACTGCCCGTGGAAGCCTTCAAGCATTGAACAGAGAGAAGGTCGAGGTATCAGACAGGGAAATGAAAACGATGAGGTGGCAGTTTACAGATATGTCACGAAACAGACCTTTGATGCATACAGCTGGAGTCTTGTGGAGAATAAGCAGCGTTTTATCAGTCAGGTCATGACAAGCAAGTCAGTGTCAAGAACCTGTGAGGATATCGACGAGGCTACACTTTCCTATGCAGAGATTAAGGCTGTTGCCACCGGTAACCCTATGATCCGGGAAAAGATGGAGATTGACAATGATGTGCAGAGATTAAAGCTGTTAAAGGCATCTTATGACAGCCAGAGATATTCGCTGCAGGATAACTTCATGATTCGTTTTCCAAAGCTTATCAAAGCGGCGGAAGAAAAGCTTGTCTGTGTCAGGGAGGATTTGAAGGCAAGGGATGCGGCGCTTCTTACCAGTGCAGAATTTGCCATTACGGTAGGAAATGTGACATTCACAGAGCGAACCGATGGCGGTGCAGGTATGCTTGAGGCAGTATCAAAATGTAAGACAGGCGAGACTTCTCCTATAGGCAGTTTCAAGGGATTTGAGTTATTGGTAGAGAAAAACTTCATGGGTGTCAATTATTTGGTGCTTCGTGGCAGGACAGAGTATAAGGCAGAGCTTTCCACAAGTCCTGTTGGAAATATGGTAAAGCTTGAGAATCTGTTCAATGGCATTGATGAGAACATTGATTTTCTTGAGAAGAAAATCGAATCCTACAAGCTTGATATGGAAGCATCCAAAGCAGAGTATGAAAAGCCATTTGCCTATGAGGAAGAGCTAAAGAGTAAGATTGCACGACAGTATGAACTGAATGCCCAGCTTGACCTTGAAAATGGCAAGGTGGAGGATGTGGATCTTGCTGCCTCAGAGGATAAGGATGTTGCTGCCAATGTGGCAGAGGAGAAAAGTCCATACCGCACAGGAATGGACGGATATAAAAGGTAACTATTAACAATGTTTCGACCATGGAGGTGGTCAGTATATGGGAAAGAAAATAAAAAGAATATTTGTGAGTATATGTATCGTTACAGGGATTGCTTTACTGGCAGTCCCTTTTTACTACCATTTTCATGGTCAGAATGAGACAGACAAGCTGATAGAACAGTTTGAAAAGACACTGGAGGACAATGAAGATGAGACAGAGGAATCGAAAGAAGAGGGCAAAGAGCAGACCTCCCTTAGTAAAGAAGATACAGCCTTACTTTCAGGGGAAGATGTCATTGGCATTATTGAGATTGAAGCCATAGATATCAGATATCCGGTATTGGAGGGTGCAGGCAATTCGCAGATAAGGTATGCCATAGGTCATATGACGGAAACTGCGGGGCTTGGTAAAAAGGGAAACTGTGTATTGTGCGGGCATAACGGCAGCAGAAACGGAACATTCTTTACCAACCTGAACCAGCTGTCAGCCGGAGACAGGGTAAAGATTACAGATAAGAAGGGAGAAGTCCATATGTATGAGGTGGCAGACACCTATATTATCGGTCCGTATGACAATACGATCAAAAACCAGTCGGATGAGGAAATCTTAACCCTTCTTACCTGTGCCAACAGGGGAACAAAGCGTTTTATCTGCCGCTGCATACCGGTAAAGGAAGCAGGTGATGTGGATGAATAGAATGTGCAGATTAGGTGAAGCAGAGGAATTATTAAGTGAAATGGATTTTTCTGATGTGGCTGATGATATAGCAGAGACAGAGGAAGATACACAGCTGATTGTCAGTGGCTGGTGGGTATTTCTGCCACAGCTTAATTTACAGCTTCACGAAGGAATTTTATGTAACTGGGATGAAGAGGAGCAGATGTTCATGCCGGATGTGGCAGTGACGGTAGTATATGAGGCAGATGCGGACAGAACGGAATATATCTACTTTGAACAGGACGACATGACAGCAACTCTTTACAACTGGCTGAATGGCAGACTTTCCATCAGCCAGATAGAAGCCTTAAAGTGCGAGATTGTCGTACCGGAGGATGGGGAATAACACAAAACAGTATAAAGAAAGGAAAAGACAGAGCCGATGGTTTCCCCGCCATTATCTGTCAGGGAATGTATATGAAGTATGCAATTAAAGTGAATGAAGTGAAAAAAGAAAACGGAAATGTGAAAGGATTTGCCACTGTGGTATTTGGTGATTCATTTAAGATAACCAATATCGCAATAGTGGAGAACAAAGATAAGGGACAGTTATTTGTATCCATGCCAAGGTACAAGTCTAATGAAAGAAGCGAGGATGGTTCAGCCATCTACAAGGATGTATGCAATCCTATCACCGCAGAATTTCGTGAAGAGCTTTACAGTAATATCCTTGAGGAATATGAAAGAGTGCAGGCACAGGGACAGCCGGAAAGGGGAACAGAAAAGGACGTGACACCACCGGAATTTTCCGTAACGGTTACACCCTATGAAAGGGAAGGCAGTAATATCCGTGGACTTGCCAGAATTTACTTTGAGGACAGCTTTATCGTCAACAATGTGAATATCCTTCAGGGCAAGGAAAAGGTATTTGTGGCGATGCCTTCCTATAAGACCAAGCAGAAAGACGAGAATGGCAAAGATATCTATCAGGACATCTGCTATCCGGTAACAAAGGAATTCCGTGAAAAGCTTTATTCAGAGATTGAGAGAGCTTATGCGGAGGCGAAGGAAAAGCAACAGGAGCAGGCAAAGGAGCAGTCACAGAAACAGGGAAAGGAGCAGTCTCAGGATAAAGACGGATTTATGAAAGCATCCGGTGAACCACTTCCCTTTCGTTAATGAGCAGTAGATTAGTAAGAACGGGCGGCCATAAGACTGCCCGGATTGGAGGACATTATGGAAGAAAAGAAAAAATCAATGACAAAAGATGAAATGATTATGGAGCTTATGGAACTGTTAAAGGCAAATGGGAGACCAAAGCAGGCGGCAGATGTGTTTGAGAGTGCAGCTTATGTGGATATGCTTGAAAGCAAGCTTGACCAGATGACAAACGAGCTGGTGCAGATGCGTAAGGAACTACAGGAGATGAAGGAACAGCAGGCATCAAAATCCCTGAAAGAAACCTTATCGGAAATGGTAGACAGAGCACAGGAAAGATGCCGGCAGATGAAGGAGAAACTCTTAGAAGTTAAGGAAGAGATGCACAATAAGGCTTCTGAAATCGTAAAGGCAGTAAAGCAGAAGGGAAAAGAGGCACTTAATAAGGTATCCGAATTCTTTGGTGTAAAGAAGAAACTGGAGTCCATCCGTGAAAATGTCCGTGAGGGGATTATTGAGACAGACCAGACACTTGCCCGCATTGATGGTTTTGGTGAGGGGATGCGAATGGCAAATGAACAGCTGGCAAACAGTTTTCGTGTTCTTGCCGGAAAGGAGCAGGTGGATTATTCCAAGAAAGAATATGCACAGTCAAATGTAGCAGTCATCCGTAAGCCTTGGGAATGGCAGAAGAAAGTGTATCAGAATCTGGAACTTCATCTGGATGCGGCTATTGATAAGGTGGATAATCTGGCTAAGGATGTGGAGTTACGGAGGATGGAGAAGAAATGGGATGAACTGTATGAGCAGACTCATCAGGAAAGTAAAGAGACAGCACAGCCACAGGCATTGTCTATGGTATCTGAGCCGGAGTATGAGTATGGGGCAGAAGCGTTTGAGGCGTATATGAAAGGGAATAAAGGAGAGGTTAAAACTGAAATGAAGGAAAATACTGTGCCCAAAACCGAAAAGGAAAGATAAACAATGAACTAATGTCAAAATAGTGAGGGCGTATCATCAAAGTGGTGGTGCGCCTTTTTGTTATTTTTTTATTTAAGTACAGATTTGAATAAGTTTAAATTATTTTCTTGTGTGTCACATTAATGCGACATATAATATAATAGGATAGAGTCATAAAAGGAGTTTAGAAACATATTTTGAGGGGGTAAGTACTAAATAACGATGACATGAAAAAGAAAGTTTTCTAACGATAAATATTTATATATGATGCATGTATACTTAAATTATACTATATTTATGATATATAAACTGTAAATACACTATATATAGTTGTTGCGTATTGAAAATGGTAAGAAATTGTGATATTATTCAACGAAGCAGAACATAAGTTTGGTGGTGTAAGAATGAAAAGTGATAGAAACAGAGAAATACCAGTTAAAATTGAAAGAACTTTGTGGGGGATATCGGCAGGACGATGTGAATTTGAGGGATGTAATTGTTTTCTTGGTATAAATCCAATTACAATTGAAACTGGAAATTATGGTGAAAAAGCACATATTGAAGCTGTAAGTAAAGGTGGCGCTAGATATAGAGAAGTAATGGACGTTGCAGAGCTTAATTCTACAGATAATCTTATGCTTATGTGTGCGAAATGTCATAAGACCATAGATGATAATCCAGAGATATATCCTGTTGAAAGGCTTAGAGAGATGAAGAAAAGCCATGAAAACAGAGTTTATTGGTTGACTGAATATGATAATGTACAGAAATCGTATATGGTAGGCTATTTTGCAAATATCAAAAATTATCAACCTGAATTTGATAATGTCCAATTTTGCAAAGCATTAGTGAGTGATAAGAAAATCCCGAGCGAAAGATATATTAATTTAATTGGTTCTTCTAATATGCCTTTTAGTGATGGTACAAAAGAGTTTTATTTTATTCAAGAGAAACAAATAGAGCAGGGCGTGGAACGAGTCATAAAACAGTGTATTCATGAAAATGAAAATATTTCGATCTTTGCACTTGCACCAATTCCATTATTAATGAAATTGGGAGAAAAAATTAGTGATATTGCTAATGTATCAGTATTCCAGTGCCATAGAAAAGAAGAAAAATGGTCTTGGGATAGAGAAAATAAGGATATTGTGAATTTTATTATCCAAATGCCAGAACAGGTCAATCAGAAAAGGGTTGCTATAAATATTTCACTAAGTGCAGACATAATTGATTCTAGAGTAAAGCATACAGTTGGAGAAATATCAACTTACAAGATTACGATTGATAATCCAAATAGACTTTTTGTTACTAATAAGGGGATTATTGATGATTATATCAAAGCTTTTAGGAATTGTATGGAAACAATAAAGAATGATAATCCTGAAATTGAAGAGGTTCTTGTATTTCCGGCAATGCCTAATTCGCTTGCTATTAGAACAGGTATGGACTATATGCCAAAATGTGATCCTACACTAATTATTTATGATCAGGTAGAACAGTCGAAAGACTTCATTGAAACAATTACGATTGGAGGTAAATAAATGGTAGAAGAGCAGAAAAATTATATTAATAAACTATATGAATATATTGTAGATGAAATATCCATATCAGATACAATGTTGGACAAGGCAATTAAAAGTTATGGCGCAGTTGGTAAGTGGTTGGGTGATTGTGATCCGGGTTTGGATGTTAAGATAATGCCACAGGGTTCTGTTAATTTAGGAACTGTGATAAAACCTATATCTGATGAAGATGATTATGATATTGATCTTGTATGTCTGTTGAAAAATGGAGGTGAGATGAAGGCATCTGAAATCAAGGAAATAGTAGGTCGAAGGCTTAAAGAACATAAAACATATAATGAAATGTTAGAAGATGAGGGAAAGAGATGTTGGACACTTCGATATGAAGAATTTCATATGGACATTTTGCCTTCTGTGCCTAAGAATCATTTATATATTGAACCTGAAAAGACTGAAATAAGGCTGACTCATAAGTTAGATAATGGTTCGTATATTGATAAATTTAGTAATCCAGCAAAATATAAATTGTGGTTTGAAGACAGAATGAAAACAGTTCTTTTGGAGTCAAAGAGGACTTTTGCAATGAAAAATCAAGTTGAAATAGATGATGTACCTACATATTCTGTAAGAACACCTTTGCAGAAAGCCATTCAGCTTCTTAAAAGACATAGAGATATTTCTTTTGCTAATGACAAAGAAGGGGTAGCTCCGATTTCAATAATAATTACTACTCTAGCTGCAAAGGCATACAATAATGAGACAAATGTATATGATGCTTTAAATGGGATTCTAAGTCGTATGGCTTACTATATTGACAAAGATGAAAGTGGAAAATACAAAATATGTAATCCCGTTATGGAAGAAGAAAATTTTGCTGATAAATGGGCAATTGAGCCAGAAAAAGCAAAAACATTTTTTGATTGGTTGGAAAGAGCGAAAGAGGAAATTATTACAAAGCCTATGCTTCTTGAAGGCGTGGTTGAGCAAAGTAAGTTGATTAAATCATGTTTTGGCGATAAGGTAACCAATAGGGCATACAATAGAATTGGAGAAGAAACAAGAATAGCGCGCGAGAATCAAAATCTTTATACAAGTAATCTAAAGGGTGGCGTTTCTACTGTAGCGGATGAAGATTCAAAACCAATACCGGGGCATACATTTTATGGAGAGTAAAAAGAAAAAGTATTTTGGAGAACCGTTGCTTAGACTTGTTGATCAAAAAACAGATTTAGAGTTAATGTATCCAGAATCAAAAGCTAATATTAAAAATGGCGTATTGACTTGGGTTGGGGTTGTTAAAACAGGACCATTTTCTAAAGAATATACAATAAAAATAGAGTATAGAATTGGAAAAAGTCCTTTGACTTGGCTTGTGAATGAGAAATTGGATTCAGAAACATATATGAAAATTCCTCATAAATATAACGTTGATTTCAATGCGGGAACAGTTCAACTTTGTTTATATAAACCATGCAATAAAGAATGGATGAAGCATTATTCAATAGCTAAAACCATTGTGCCGTGGGCTATTGAGTGGCTGTATTATTATGAAATTTGGCAGATAACGGGTGATTGGCAAGGTGGGGGAGCTCATCCGACTCCGAAGGCTTGTAGGAATAGTGATAAGTATAAAGAAAAGATTGAAGATAATAAATGTATGAGAGGATAACTTTATGGCGGCAGAACGTAAAGAAAAGGTAATAAGAGTATTACAGATACTTCAAACAACTGATAAAAAGACCCCAGTCAATGCAACTCAGATTGTGGATAAGCTTGAAAATGAGTATGTAATAGGCAAGACGGACCGTCGTTCAATATATAGAGATGTAAAGATGCTTCAGTCTTGTGGATATCCAATAGAGCAGGCAAAGGATAAAAAACAGGGATGGTATATGGAAAAGCATGCTTTTGATGACTGGGAGATTAAGGTTATGATGGATGCGGTTCAGCAGGCAAGATGTGTATCGGTTGCAGAGGCTAAGAATATTAGGGAAAAACTATTAGGACTTACCAGCAAAAGAGGAAGAAGTAGATTTTCTCACATGATGAAGCCTATATCTTGTAATCTAGAAGTAGATACAAAGCTTGGTGAATATATAGAAACAATGCTTGAAGCTATGTTTATGCATAAAAAGATACAATTTCAATACACTGAGATAAACGACAACATGGAGAAGGTTCTTAGACGAGAAGGAAAGGTTTATATCTTAAATCTGTATACGATATATTGGTCTGACAATAATTATTATCTTATTGGGTCGCACGATAATCATGAGGGATTGACAAGTTACAGACTTGACCGTGTTGAGAATCTGACAATATCAGAAGAGTATTCAATTGATGCAAAGGAAAAGATAGGTCAAAATCCGGAATTGTATATTCAGGAATATATTGAAAAGAGTGTGAATCATTTTTCTGGAGAATCCATAAGGATTGAAGTTGAGTATGAGCCAAATCAGGTTACAAACGCAATTTTATATGATTTTGCAGGTAGTAGTGTAAAGGTAAAGAAACAAGCAAATGGAAGTTGCAGAGCTGTGTTTTCAAAGATGAATAGTGTGACACTTACAGGGTGGTTTATGCAGTATGCAAATATGTTTCAGGTAATAGAACCTGAGAAGTTAAGAAATGAATTGCAAGAACAATTAAAAGAAGCAGTAAAAAATTATGAGTAATTAGTGATAAAGGAAGTCATATGTTGGCTTCTTTTTTTTTATTAATTTCTACACCAGTCCCATTAGTGCGACTGGTGATATCGTAAAATTAAGTTATCATGGAAATATTATATACAAACTTATATATATTTGGAGGTTCAAATGGAAAAGGATTTACGAATGGAAGTGTTTTCTTCTAAAGATATTGTCAGAGCAACGTGCTTACATGTATATCAGTTACATACACAGAAGATTGATAACGCATTTTCAATTATCAGAGGTGCTGCATGGAAATTAAGAAATTATTATCATGTCGGAGTGTTTGAAGATGGAAAGAGGATATATACTACTGAGAAAATTGAAGAAACTGTCCCGAATGCCGATTTTACCATTGAATATGAGGGATTTCAGAAACTATCAGTTCTAGAGAACAGAAAGATATATTGTGAGTTAATCAAATATTTGATTACACAAAATTTATCAGATGTCATGGTGCTTGATAAATATCGTAAGTATTCATGTAAGAGTAGTGTCACAAGTAAATGGATTATGACAAATCAAGGATTCAAAACATTTTCATCTGAGAACAAAGAAATAAGTCTTGAAAGAAAATACAATTTTTGGGTTGAAATATTAGATAATGGAAAGGCTTATCTTAGACTTGATACTGGAAGTGTTTTTACTTCGAATCTTACAGTAAATGATTATTTGGTAAAAGGTGTTGACCCTATTGGTATGGAAGTGAAAAATGATTGGGCGAAGAACAATCAGACAGGTATTTTAACGGAAATCTGTGATTTTACAGTTACAGATAAACTGGATTTTGCGGATAGTCTTAAGGCGTACTATATTGAGCGTAAAGAAGGATATCGTGTAGAAAAAATCCCGGATGATACAAAAGTGGTTAAAGTGGAATTGCAGCCGGGCAAATCATATCCATATTATCCGCAGGCTTTGAAACCTGTACTTACAAGAGAAAAAGTTGGACAGATAGATGCTCCTTTCTCACTTCAGATAGATTCGTATGTTAAGAGAGATATGCAAATCAGATTACAGTTGGATATAGATTTTATTAAGGATATAGGTTCTCTTTCTGGCTTATCTGATTTGGAATTTAACACTGAAACATGCACAGTTGAAGAAATAGGATATACAAAAGGAACGGTTCCTTTACCTAAATTGATTTGTGGTAAGGATAAAGCTCTCGAATGTGGCAAGGAATATCAGGTGTTTAATTATGGATTCTATCGGAAGACCGATAGAAAAATAAAGATTGGATACATTTATCCTAAGAACACATATGACAAAATGATGGCGGTTGTAAATGAAATTTATTCATTTGCTAAGCTTGGAAAGTACCAAGGCGAAAAAGACAAGTACATAGTGGAGGGACTACTCGATATTCAGGCAGCTCCAATGATTAAGGAAGAATACGAGCTTGGAGATTTGACTGATTATAAGCGAGCTGCCAACAGATTGCAGAAGGTTAAGGAAATAGACATTGTAATTGCACTTATTCCAGATGGTATTGATGAGGATGGACCATATAATCCATTTAAGACAATATGGGCAAAAGCAAATATTCCATCGCAGATGATAAGCATGAAGACAGCTGAATTATTTGCCAGAGGTAAAGCAGAAGGCAATAAATCAAAGTATTACCTTCATAATATCGTCCTTGGAATACTTGGCAAAACTGGAGGTATTCCATGGATCGTAAAAGATATGCCGGGAAATGTAGACTGTTTTGTTGGTCTTGATGTTGCAACAGTTGCAAAGGGAATTCATTATCCGGCGTGTTCCGTAGTTTTTGATAAATATGGCAGGCTGCTTGGGTTTTATAAACCTACGACTCCACAGCAAGGAGAGAAGATAACAACAAGAATATTGCAGGATATATTTGATCAGGTGATTTTTTCTTATGAAGACAGATTTGGAGAGATGCCAAAGAATGTGGTTATTCATAGAGATGGTTTCAGCAATGAAAACGATGATTGGTACAAGAACTATTTTGGGGCAAAGGGCATAGAGTACAGCATTATTGAGGTCAGAAAGAATGTTAGTTCAAAACTTATTTTACTACAGGATGATAAGGTTTTGAATCCCACAATGGGATACTGTGTTTATAACAATAATAAGGGATATCTAGTTACAACGGATATGACGAATAAGAAAGGTTCACCTAATCCAATCTTGATTGAGAAAAAATGTGGCGATATTTCAATGGCGCATATTCTTACACAGATTCTATATTTGTCACAGTTGCATGTGGGGTCGACACATAAAATGAGGCTTCCTATTACAACCGGATATGCGGATAAGATATGTAAGAATAGAGATTTCGTACCTGAGGGTAAAATGGATGATAGGTTGTTTTTCTTGTAAGATATGCTAATCCATTTTTCTTTGGAAAACGATATTCAGTATTCGCAAATGCAAATTGAGTATTCGCGATTTATGTGCTATAATAGTACCAGTGTTGATTGGCATAGTATTGTTGATGAGAAAGGGTAAAGCTTATGGCAATTAGTTATAATGGATTATGGAAATTGTTGATTGATAATGGTATGAACAAAGGCGATCTATGCAAGAAAACCGGTCTTAGCTCCAGTACAATGGCAAAGATGACAAATGGTGAATCAGTAAAACTATCAGTGTTAGAGAGAATATGTAAGGAACTGAACTGTAACTTTGCAGATCTTGTTGATTATGTTGATGACAGCAAAGTGAAAAAAGAAAAATAAATCGACCAGGAGGAAGAAAAAGTGGCAACAAGAAGTACGAAGATAAATCAGAAAGCAGACCTGATATGGGCGATAGCGGATAAGCTAACTGGAGTATATAAGCCTCATGAGTATGGTGATGTAATTCTGCCTCTTACAGTGATTCGAAGATTTGACTGCATTTTATCCGATACTAAGGATGCAGTTTTGAAGAAATATGATGAAGTAAAGAATCTGCCAATGAAAGATGTACTGCTCCGTAAGGCATCCAAATTTGATTTTTATAATACAAGTAAATATACATTTGAGCGTTTGATGGATGACCCGGATCATATTGAAGATAACTTCAGAGATTATTTGAATGGATTTTCTGAGAACGTGCAGAATATTCTGGAGAAATTCAAGTTTGACGGACATATTACAACCATGGCAAACAAGGGGATTCTCTACATAGTGCTGAAGGAGTACACAACAGATAGAGGAAATCTGCACCCAGATGAAATCTCCAACCTTGAAATGGGCTATATTTTTGAGGAAATCATCAGAAGATTCTCAGAGTCTCATAATGAAGATGCCGGACAGCATTATACACCACGAGAAGTAATACAACTTATGGTAAACATCCTGTTTAATGATGACAACGATATTCTTTCCGGTAATAATGTGGCAAAGACAATCTATGACCCTGCCTGCGGAACCGGAGGAATGCTTTCTGTTGCAGAGGAATATTTGCATAGTCTCAATGCGTCTACAGAGCTGGTGTCATTCGGACAGGAAATTAACGATCAGACCTTTGCTATCTGTAAATCCGATATGCTGATAAAAGGAAATAATGCGGATTATATTAAGAATGGTAATACCTTATCAGATGACCAGTTTGCTGGAAATACCTTTGATTATATTATTTCAAATCCACCTTTCGGTCGTGAGTGGAAGAATGAAAAGGCAAAGGTAGAAGAGGAAGCAAAGCTTGGGTTTGGCGGTAGATTTGGAGCAGGACTTCCGGCATCAAGTGATGGACAGATGCTGTTTCTTATGACTGCTATTTCAAAAATGAAGGAAATAAAGCAGGGAGGAAGCCGAATTGCCATTATTCATAATGGTTCTCCATTGTTTACAGGTGATGCAGGTTCTGGTCCTTCAGAAATCAGAAAGTACATACTGGAAAACGATTTATTGGAAGCAATTATTGCGTTACCAAATGATATTTTCTACAACACAGGTATTGCGACTTATATCTGGGTATTGTCTAATAAAAAAACGGGAACTGTCCGAGAGGGAAAGGTTCAGTTAATCAATGCTAATGAATTGTATGTGAAGAGACGTAAGGCACTTGGAAATAAGCGTAATGATATTTCCGAAGAGGATATTGCAAAGATCACACAAATTTATGGAGATTTTGTAGAGAATGAGATAAGTCAGATTTATGATAATGCTGATTTCGGATATACAAAGATTGTGGTGGAAAGACCACTGCGTGACGAAGAGGGAAATCCTGTTCTGAAAAAGGGAAAACCTCAGCCGGATGCATCTCTTAGAGATACAGAAAATGTACCACTCAAGGAAGATATTAAGGAATATTTTGAGCGTGAGGTACTTCCATTTGCACCGGATGCATGGATAGACGAGAAGAAATCCAAGGTTGGGTATGAGATTCCTTTTACCAGATACTTCTACAAGTATGAGGCACCAAGACCATCAGCGGAGATTATGGCAGAAATTATGGAATTGGAAACAGAACTGTCCGGAAGTCTTGAGGAGGTGTTTGACCTATGAGAGAAATGAAGGATAGTGGGATTCGATGGATGGGTGATATTCCATCAGACTGGAATGTTGAGCGAGTAAAACATGGATTTGTTAGAAAGAAGGAAGAGGCTCATCAAGAAAACCCAATAGTGCTTTCACTGGCAAGAGCTGGTGTGAAAGCACGTGATATATCGAATAATGAGGGACAGATAGCAGAAAGTTATTACAATTATAATCCTGTTGATGTAGATGATTTGCTTATTAACCCAATGGATTTATACAGTGGTGCTAATTGCAGTATTTCAAAGATTAAAGGGGTAATCAGTCCTGCATATATTAATTTAAGATACTGTGAGGGACACAATCCAAATTATTACGATTATTATTTTAAAGTTCAGTATTGGATGATGGCATTTTTCGCACATGGAAAAGGTGTGTCGTATGAAAATAGATGGACTTTGAATGCAGAAACATTGATGAATTATCCAATCATTGTCCCTCCATTCAATGAGCAATGTAGAATTGTTAAGTATCTAGATTTAAAGTGTTCCCAGATTGATGCTATTATAGAAAAACAGCAGACTATCATTGAAAAGTTGAAGGAATACAAATTACGTTTAATTCAAGAGACTGTTACTAAAGGATTAGATGAAAATGTAGAATTAAAAGAAAGTGGTGAAATTTGGGTAGGAAAAGTACCTAAATATTGGAAAGTTCTTAAACTGAAATGTCATACGAGAATGATTACTCCAATGCGTGATAAGCCAGAAGATTTGAACGGAGATATTCCGTGGGTAAGAATAGAAGATTACAATGGAAAGTATATAGACAGTTCAAGAGAAGGATTTGGAGTATCGGAGCAGACAATCAAAGAAATGAACTTAAAAGTATATCCTGTTGGCTCAATATTATGTACTTCTAGTTGTGATTTAGGAAAGTGTGCTATTGTTGCGACTCCATTGGTTTCAAATCAGAGGTTTATCAATATAGTGCCTGATGAAGATACATCTTCAGATTATTTATATTATGTAATGACCTCCAATGCGGATAGAATGAATCATTTATCGACAGGAACAATTCAAGCAAATTTATCGCGAGTAGCTTTTGAACATCTTTTAATACAATTTCCACCACTGGAAGAACAAAAAGAAATTGCAAGCTATCTGGATTATAAAGTTGAAATCATTGATTCTTCAATTATGGGAAAAGAAAAGATGGTAGAAAAGTTACGAGAATACAAAAAAACTCTCATCTACGAAGTAGTCACAGGTAAAAAGGAGGTGTAGTCGTTGTCAGATTTTGATGTAAAAGAAAAAAGATTTGAACAGGATATCGAAGATTATCTGATTCGCTTTGGAGGATACACCAAGGGAGAGCCATCTTCATTTAACCGCACGAGTGGCCTGGATGAAAGTACTTTTATAGAGTTTGTAAAGAGCAGTCAGCCCAAGCAGTGGGAGAGATTTGTTAAGATTTATGATGCTATGGCAGAGAAGCAGCTCATCGACCGTTTTTCCCGCGAAGTAAAGCAGACAAGCCTTTTGAATGTACTGCGTCATGGATTTACTGACCGTGGAATCAAGTTTAGAGCTGTTTTCTGGAAACCGGAGACCTCCTTAAATGAGACAAGCAGAATACAGTATGAGGCTAATATTCTCCATTGTACCAGACAGCTTCATTATTCATTGAAGAATGAGAATAGCATTGATATTGTATTGTTTTTGAATGGTATTCCGGTAGTGTCTATGGAATTGAAATGCCAGTTTACCGGACAGAGTACCACGAATGCAATCAATCAGTATAAATTTGATAGAGCCGGAAAGGATACCATATTTGCATTCAAGGAGCGTGTATTGGTGCATTTTGCGGTAGACCTTACAAATGTGTATATGACTACAAGACTGGAAGGTGCACATACATATTTCTTACCTTTTAATCAGGGAAGTGCCGGAGCTGGTAAGGTAGGTGGAAAGGGCAATCCTAATAATCCGGATGGGTATGATACTGCGTATCTCTGGGAGAGTGTGTTATGCAAAGACAGACTTCTTGAAATATTGCAGAAGTATATGCACTTGCAGCAGGAATATGACAAAAAGGGTAATCTTGTGAAAGAGACTATGATTTTCCCAAGATATCATCAGTTGGATGTGGTAACGAAGCTTCTTGCAGATGTGAAGGAAAATGGTTCGGGTAAGAATTATCTGATTCAGCACAGTGCTGGTTCAGGCAAATCAAATTCTATTGCATGGTTGGCACATAGACTTTCAGGATTGCACAATGATATGGATGAGAAGATTTTTCAATCTGTCATAATTGTAACAGACAGGCGAGTCTTGGACAGCCAGCTCCAGTCAACAGTTTATCAGTTTGACCATGTAGAAGGTGTGGTTCAGAAGATTGATAAGAACTCACAGCAATTGAAAGATGCAATCGAAAATGGTGCAGGAATTATTATTACCACATTACAAAAGTTCCCTGTTATCTATAAAGAGGTAAATGCAGCAAATAAGAGATTTGCCATTATTGTAGATGAGGCACATTCATCGCAGACCGGTGATGCAGCGAAAAAACTGAAACGGGCATTGGCAGATACCGAAGAGATTTTGAAAGAATATGCCGTGATGGAAGAAGAGGAAGAGAAGAATAGAAAGGACGATGAAGATCGCCTTCTGGATGAACTTGCATCTCAGGGTATTCATAAGAACCTTTCTTTCTTTGCATTTACTGCGACACCAAAGGGTAAGACATTACAGATGTTTGGAACAAAGGATGCGGAAGGTGTGTATCATCCATTTCATATCTATTCCATGAGGCAGGCTATTGAGGAGCATTTCATTTTGGATGTACTTCAGAATTATATGACATACAAAATGTATTATAAGATTGCAAAGACAATAGAGGATGACCCGGTATTTGATACGACAGCTGGGGCAAAAGCAATTTTGAATTATGAGACATTACATCCACATAATATTTCACAGAAAACAGCCATTATGTTGGAGCATTTTATGAATGTGACCAGACATAAGATGGGTGGAAGGGCAAAGGCAATGGTGGTTACACCATCCAGACTTCATGCGGTTCGGTATGTGCAGGAATTCAGACGTCAGATTCAGGAAAAAGGATACAAAGACCTTGAAGTATTGGTGGCATTTTCCGGTGAAGTAAATGATGGTGCTACGCCTTATACAGAAGAAGGAATGAATAAGACCAAGACTGGTGAGACAATCAAGGAGAAGTCCTTGCCGGAAGCGTTCCATACGGATGATTATGGAATACTGGTTGTAGCTGAGAAGTATCAGACCGGTTTTGATGAACCACTGCTCCATACCATGTTCGTGGATAAGAAGTTATCCGGGGTAAAAGCAGTACAGACTTTATCAAGACTCAATAGAACCACAAGAGGGAAATTGGATACTTTTGTACTTGATTTTGTTAATTCAGCAGAAGATATTAAAGCATCATTTGAACCTTTTTATGAAGAGACAGTATTATTGGAAGAGACTGACCCGAATGTTGTGTATGATATGAAGAATACCCTGGATGGATTTCGGGTATATCAGACTTCAGAGGTAGACAAATTTGCGGATTTATTCTATCAGAAGGAAGAACAGACAGCAGGTGATCTGGGTAAATTGCAGGGACAGTTGCGTCCGGCAGTAGACCGTTTTCATGTATTGGAGATAGAGAGACAGGATGTATTTAAGTCTACACTTGCAAGCTTTAACCGTGTATATGCTTATATCACACAGGTTTGTAGATTATTTGATAAGGATATCCATAAGTTCAGTGTTTATGCGAAGTTCTTATACACTATGCTTCCAAAGGGTGGTGGAGCAGGCAAGATTGATATCGATGATAAAGTTCTCTTAGAGTATTATCGTCTGGAGAAAGATTTTGAAGGACCGATTGAGCTGGAAAGCACGGATGGCGGTTTTACCCCTATCTCGGGAGAAGCCGGACATCGTGAACCTAAGAAAGATCCATTGACTGCGATTATAGACAAGATAAACGAGAAATATGGGACGAATTTCACGGAGATGGATAAGGTACTTGTTCAAATGGAGAATGATTACGCAACACAGGAGAAGTGGCAGAGCTACGCTAAGAATAATGACCGTTCCACATTTATGCTGTTATTTGCAAAAGATTTTCCGAATATGGCGGCAGAGCGATATGAGCAGAACGACCAGTTCTTCCGAAAGTTATTTGATGACCCGGATATGATGCAGCAGGTTATGGAAACAGTTGGTTCCGTACTCTATGAGAGATTAAAGAAAAAGCTTATTTTTGACCCAAAATCAGGGGTGGTAGAGGAAGCAACGCCTGAGACGTATGTGGAAGATACATATGTGACTAAGTTTTAGATAGGAGTGATTAAATGCAGTTGGGATGGATAGATTTTTCGAAAGAAGACAGGCAGAAGGCACTTGATGTAATCAACCTTCTTAGTGAACAGGGAGCTGTCGATGAACTTGGCATCGGCATTGTTCGTGATGCTTTTGCAAATTATTTCTTCCCGGGAACATCTACAATCCAGACCAGAGCGAAGTATTTTCTCATTGTTCCATATATCCTCAGAGATGCGGTTGATGGTAGATATGGTAAAGATGTAAATCGAATTTTAAGAGCAATAGACACGGAAGAAAAAGAGTGTGGAATTAAATTGCTCGAGTCAAATCCAAAGGCAGAAGGTGTCATTGGAACTCGTGTTTTGCCAAAGGGTTGGGTTGCAAGAAAACCATCAGATATTTATTGGAATGGTATTCGTACTTATGGAATCTTTTGTGATTATGGATTATCCATACCTGAATATGTTTCGTTGGCAATGAAACTAAATACACAGAAATCCTCTGCAAAACTTGGTAATAGGAATGACGAGGCAGAAGAAAATGAGAAAGATGATTCGGATGCAGGAGATATCATGAATGTTAATTTTTGGAATCTGCCTATATATTATGATAATTGGAGAGATAATCTGACGATTGAACTTACAAACGAAGAGGCATTATATCTGGATAAGCAAATACAAAAGGGGGCAAAAGGATCATTACTTGAATATGTGCTAAAAAATCGCATTGATATGAACAAGTATGAAGATTTTGTTTCAATGGCAGCAGATTTATCAGAGAAAGTTGAAGAGAAGCTTTCGTACATGATGAAACTAGCCTGTGAATTTAACAATCTTGTATATATGGCAAGGGTACGATTTAATGTGATGTTGTCAGAAGAAGAGAATGAAGTAGCTGTCAGCGAGTGGGATAGACTTAAGCCACAAGTAAAGCGAAGAGCAAATGTAGACCTTAGTGCTGTATTTAATAAATTAGAACTCCATAATCCGGGAACATATCTGTTCCTAAGTAAACTTCAGGAAGCATTTAAGGCATTAGATATAGATGCAGCGGACGAACTTATTAAAAAAAGAGAAAGACAACTAAAAGGTATTAACAGAGCAAAACTTAATAGAACAAAGGAATTTGACCATTCAAAATGGGTTGGTGGTGGAGAACTGGACTACAGATTCTCAAATGCCAGAAGGATTATCAATGATATTTATTCCGGGGAGGTGAGTTCTGATGTTTAGACCGGATTCGAATTGTGACAGGACTGATTATAACATTATTCTCATGCCACCCGATGGATACAAGCTTGATAAGGCAATAGGAACTACATATTCCCTTGACTTAGAAGCACTTACAGCAGTAGCTATCTGTCTCGGCTTATCTGAGGAAACAGACAGCAAGCTTATGCAGAATCCTATCAGTATGCTGAATGCACTGCAGAAAGTGTCTGACAAGATAATTTTATTCTGCGAAGCAGGGCAGATAAAAGCACCATTGAAGCCAACAGCACTATCTATTCTTCTTGAAAAAATGGTTGTGGAAGTGGCATTACCAAAAGACAGGCAGCTTGGAAGATATCCGGCATTTCATCCGAAAACATGGGTATTGTCCTATGTGAATAAAGATGGAGATAAGAAGTATCAGTTTGTAGTAATGAGCCGAAATTTAACCTTCGACAGAAGCTGGGATGTTAGTTTTTCTATGGATAGCAGCAGAATGGTACGCCAGAAGAAAAAGACGAAGCCGATTATAAATTTTCTGGATTTTCTGTCTGGAAGTGTATCAAACAATGTGAAGGATGCTGGTAAGAAGAGAACACTTATCAGAAATATGCAAGTAGAATTGGCAGATGTATCGTTTTCGCTTGATAGTAAAGAATTTGGAGAGAATTTTGAGATACTGCCACTTGGCATAGGAAAAAACGCATATCAGATGTCGGAGGATGTGTTATTTTCTACTGATAGAAACAGTGCTGACTCTACATTCCATGAACTGGTAGTGATGTCGCCATTTCTTTCAGAGAGTGTTATTGCAGATTTCAACATTGCTGAAAGAGGTTTATCAGACAGTAAGAGGACTCTCATAACGAGAAGATCAGAATTGAATAAGCTGAAGGAAATGGATACTGACAATTTTACAATTTATGTATTGAAAGATGAGATTGTGGATGGAGAAGATGCGATTTCTGATGAAATGACAGATAAAATGAAACAGGATATTCATGCCAAAATATATATCAGAAGAAAATATGCAGATGTAGACCTTTATCTTGGTTCTATGAATGCATCTTATTCTGCAATCAATAAGAATGTTGAAATGATGCTGTGGCTTGGAACAAAGAATAAGTATCTTAATGGAGAGAAGTTCCTGAAGGATATTTTTTGCGGTCCGGCGGATGATGTAAAAAATCCCTTTGAAAAAGTAACAGTAATGGATGCAGTTCAGGATATAGATGGTGATAATAAAAATGCTTTGGAACAGAAAATTAAAGAACTGTGTAGAGCAAAGAGAAAAGCAACCATTACAGAAGACAATTACGGAAAATATAAGGTAACAGTAGAATTTCCAGGGGTTACAAGTGATAAAACTATTATGGTTTCACCTTTTAATTCAAAGCAAGAGCATACTTTATGTGAGAAGATCGAGTTTACAGAACTTGAGATTCTGCAATTATCCGAGTTCTATGAGCTTACAGCAAAAGAAGGTGAGGATGAAATTCATAGGATTATCATGATTCCGACAATAGGCTTTCCTGAGGACAGAGAGAGTGCAGTTGTAAATAGTATAGTAAAAGACAGAGCATCATTTGTGGAATATATTGCATTTGTACTGGGTGATGATTATTTGGCTTCTATGCTTGAGAAAAAACAAATAGGAGAATCAGGAATCTTTCAACACTCAAATGATGCAATGCCAGTCTTATATGAGAAGATGTTAAAAACATCCGTAGAAGAACCGGAAAGGTTTAGAGATATTGGATATGTGCTTAAGATGGTAACGGATAAGGAGATTATTCCGGATGAGTTTCGTGAGCTGTATGATACGTTTTGCAATACTTTGAAAATCAGAAGATAAAGAGATTAGAGGTGATTTTATGCCACAATTTAATATAGATGATATTGAAAAACGCACCTTGAACAGTCTGAAAGATTTTCAAAGAGCTACTGTAGACAGAGTGGATTTTCTTTTCCGAAATGGACAGTACAGAGTGCTTGTGGCGGATGAGGTCGGAATGGGAAAGACTCTGATTGCCCGAGGAACCATTGTAAAGACTGCGAGATTACGCATGGAAGAAAAAGATGATCTGTTCAAGGTTATCTATATCTGCTCAAATCAGAATATAGCGAATCAGAATATTAGAAAATTGGATGTTACAGGGAACAATGCGATTGGTTCGGTATCAGATACCAGATTGTCTATGCAGCATCTTAGAATTACAGAACAGGAGAATGATTCATCTGTAAAAGAAGGATTTATTCAGTTGATTCCTCTTACGCCGGAGACTTCATTTCGTATGACTTCCGGTGGTGGAAGTGTGCAGGAAAGAGCACTGATGTATGCTATTTTAAAGAGGATACCGGAGTTTAGCAGACATAAGATATCGCTTGAAAAATTTATGATTATGGATGCAGTAAAAGCATGGGACTGGGCAAAATGGAGTTTTGAGAACAGAGTATCTGAGTGTGAGAAGGAATCCGCTGGAAAATATCCTGCGAATGTGATACAGAAGCTTCTTGACTATCCCGAGTATCCGGTTATTAGAGATATGCTGCTTAATCATTTACACGAGAGAAGATATGGAAAACGGCTTACCTATTCCAACTATTATGTAATGAATAAGCTTCGTATAATGTTTGCCAGAATTAGTGTATCAATGCTTGAGCCGGATCTTGTTATTATGGACGAATTTCAGCGGTTTAAGTTCCTGCTCTCCTCAGATGACAGCGAACTTGGTATACTGGCACATAGCTTTCTTGGAGGACATGACACAAGAGTGTTGCTTCTATCGGCGACTCCGTACAAATTGTATTCAACACTTGAAGAAATAGATGAAAATCAGCTGGATGAGCACTATGCAGAGTTTTATCAGGTGATGGACTTTTTATTTGATGATGCTGATAAGAATGCCAGATTCAAAGAGATATGGAAAAATTATTCGATTGCACTAAGTGAACTTAAAGCAGGAGATGGAGCAATCATCAATATTAAGGAGCAGGCAGAAAATGCTATGTATCAAGGGGTGAGCAGAACAGAGAGGATTTCTGTCATGGATTCCGGAGATTACACGGATGATAGTAGCGTAAAAAATCATTTGCATGTAGACGCAAATGATATAAATTCCTACATACAAATGGCAAAATTATTGTCAGCTACAGATTCCAGATATTCTCTCCCGGTAGACTATGTAAAGAGTTGCCCATATCTTATGTCTTTTATGAAAAAGTATAAGATAAAGGAACAGATTGAAAAGTATTATACGAAACATTCGGAGAAATTCGGTAATGAGAAACAGCAAAACCTTCTTTGGCTAAATCGCTCCAAGATAAATAAATATGAAGAGCTTCCAAAAACAAATGCGAGGCTGGAAGCACTGAAGGAAAAAGCATTTATAAATGGTGCGGAAAAATATATGTGGGTACCACCATCAAAGCCATATTATGAAATGAGAGGTGCTTATAAGAATAGTAAAGGTTTCTCAAAAATACTTGTATTTTCTGCATGGGAGATGGTTCCGAGAATGATAGGAGCCATGGTCTCATATGAAGCTGAGAGACTCACTGTTGGAAAACTGGTTCATCAGAGTAAGAATCAGGATAAGAAGAATACAGGCTATTTTGCAGAAGGTTCCAGGAGGTATCCGGTTGCGAGGCTTCGATTTAATGTGTCAAATGGCGAAGTAAGGGGGATGAGTCTGTTTGCGTTACTGTATCCGTCAAAAACCATGGCAGATATGTATGCACCGGCTACATCACTGAATAATAGAGAATCATTAGAGCAAATTGAAAAGTCAGTCAGATTGGCATTAAATGACAGACTGAATCAGATAGAAGAAAAATATGGACACTCAGCAAACAACAAAGAAGATGGAAGATGGTATTACCTTGCCCCTATGCTCATGGATGGTGTAATATATGCGAAGCATTGGATAGATGACATTGTATGGGAAATGAATTCTGATGACGAGGATACTACATCTGAAAGTAGCAGTTTGTCCAAAGACAAGAGAAATAAAGGATTTCTCGCTCATATTGACAAGCTGAAAGAATACCTGAATGCACCGGAAGAAATTCATTTGGGAAGAAGACCGGATGATTTAGTAGATACTCTTGTAAATATGGTGCTTGGTTCACCTGCAATATGTATTTATCGTTCAAATGGAAAAAGTACAGCTAGGGCTACAGCACTTGCTAAAGTATTTGTGAATAATTTTAATCTTCCGGAAGCTACGGCTATTATTGATCTGACTTATGGAAGATGCCGAGATGATAATTCTCACTGGCAGAATGTATTAAAATATTGTAAAGATGGTTGTTTTCAGGCAATGTTCGATGAGTACATTCATATACTTGGGGAGACAGCGGGATTTCAGACTGAAGGAAATAAAAACCAGATAATACATGAGATGATGATGGATTCTCTGAGGATACACACTGCAACCTATATTGCCGATACATATCCGTCATTTAAGAAACGTATTAACGGATTGGATAAGAAAAGTGAGGGATGCCGGATCAGGTCTAGTTATGCTGTTGGATTTACAAAAGATGCTGGAGATAATTCAAAGGTAGTCATGCGTAAAGAGAATATCAGAAATGCATTTAACTCACCGATGCGACCATTTGTGCTCGCAACGACATCAATTGGTCAGGAAGGACTTGATTTCCATAATTACTGTCGTGTAATAATGCACTGGAATCTGCCAAGTAATCCGATTGATTTGGAACAAAGGGAAGGAAGAATCAATAGATTTAAGTGTCTTGCAATCAGACAGAATGTTGCAGATAAATACGGAGATATTGAATTTAAAAGAGATATTTGGAAAGAAATGTTTGAGGCTGCAAAAGCAGAGAAACAATCAGAGCAATCAGAACTTGTACCATTCTGGTGTTTTGGAAAAAATCAGAGAGTAAAGATTGAAAGGCTTGTACCGATGTATCCTATGAGCAAAGATGAAGTTAACTATGAGAGACTCATTAAGATACTTTCACTTTATAGATTAACATTGGGACAAGCCAGGCAGGAAGAATTACTAGAATACTTATTCAGAGAATTTACTGATACGAGAAAATTAAAAGATTTGTTTATTGATTTGAGTCCATTCTCAAAAGGGAAAGAAGGTTGATGTGTTGAGAATTTTATTTTGTAACATTGCGTGGATGGATTACTATAAGGGAATTGTGCCGGGAAAAGATGAGCCTAAAGGTGGTGGTTCTTATGTTAATGAGAATCTTGATGCTCATGAAAAATATAACTTTGATGTAGTGCCTCTTTCAAAGGAAGCGGGATATCCAGAAGGAGAATATTGTCTTGGATTTGTAGAGACAAAATCTACGAACGGTGAGACAAGGAATCAATTAAAGATTGAAAAGATTGATGGATGTGAAGCCTGTAAGAATGAAACTCAGGTAGACGATGTGCTTGTGGTCTATTGTGCATTATATCCGGATGCCATAGAAAAAGAAACTTATGTTGTTGGGTGGTATAAACATGCAACGGTGTATAGGAATTACGAGGTGATTAGGTTTCCGTCTGATGATGAAGAAGGATATTATGATCAGGCATACAATGCAATAGCAAAGAAAGCGGATTGTGTACTCTTGCCGAGACCAGCACGTAGAAAAGCAAATAAATGGAAAGTTCCAAGAAAATCAAAGGGTGTTGCGTATGGATTTGGACAGTCTAATGTGTGGTTTGCCCAAGGAAGGGAAGATAACGAGTATTTAAGAAATTTTCTTAATAAAATAGTAAATCAGATTGAAGAATATGATGGTGAGAATTGGTTGGACAAGCAACCGGAGAGAAGTGAATAAATGGGATTCAGGCATTGTAATTGTATAGTTGTATTTGATAAAAACAAAGAAAAGCTTCTTTTATGTAAGCGTGCGAAAAATCCGTATAAGGGACTGCTTAATTTCGTTGGTGGAAAAGTGGAGCTGGAAGAGAACAGTGAGAATGCAGCTTATAGGGAACTTTTTGAAGAAACTGGTATTTCTAGAAGAGATATAAAGTTGCATAGGCTCATGGATATGACATACTATCAGCAGCAGTTTGTTCTTGAAATGTATGTTGGTATTTTGGAAGATGATGTACCTCTCATAGAGGAAGTCAATTCTTTGGAATGGATTCGTATTACAGATGATTTTGCAGATTCAAACAGATATGCCGGTGATAAAAACATTGCCCATATTGTAGAAGTGGCAAAGATGTTTGATTTATGTCAGGAAGAAGACGAACAGATTTTAGATAAAGGAATATTTGTCGGGGTTGATGGATGCAAAGGTGGTTGGATAACAGCTATAATTAGTAACGGGGAGCTATCTTTGAAGAAATATAGTGATTTCTCAAAAATGGTTTTTGATACCACACAATTTGATGGAATGCTTGTGGATATGGTAATAGGACTTCCAAGCAATATAGAGCAGTATGAGAAAAGACCGGATGGCATTGCAAGAAAGATTGTAAAGCCTAGAACTTCAACCGTATTTGCGGTTCCTACGAGACAGGCAGTGTACGAGTTTATAAAAGATAAACAGAAAGATGCAAACTTATCAGCGATTGGAAAAGGTTTATCAGAACAGACGATAGCCATTATTCCTAAAATGAGAGAGGTAGATGAGTTTTTACTGTCAAATGAAGAGTATATGAACGTAATCAGAGAAAGCCATCCGGAGGTGTGCTTTGCACGACTGAACGGAGAGGTTCTTATGACGAATAAATCGGAGAAAGAAGGAATCACTGACCGCGTTCAGGTATTATCAAGGTATTTGCAAGGGGTATCGGAGGAATATGTGAGAACATCTGCAAAAAAGTTAGGGTGTAAACCAGATGATATTTTGGATGCAGTCTGTCTTGCAGTCACAGCAAATCTTGATGCACAGGGTAGGACAGAGATAATACCGGAGAATCCATCTACAGATGAAAAAGGGCTAAAAATGCAGATGGTCATTCCTAAAGGATAAGGAGTATGCATGAAAGATTATAATCATAACGGAAGAATTGATTCTGAAGATGAATTACTTTTACAAGAGATGGTCAAAGATAGAGTGGATGAATCCATTGAAAAACATTCTTTTAGCGATGGGCTAAAGGGATTTGGATTAGTGATTATTGGATTATTGATTTTAGCAGGAATAATAAAAGTAATATTTTAATGTTAGGTGTTGTATATGAATAAGTCACAGAAGTGGATAAGGAATAGTAGCATGAAGATTTTTGTAGATGCAGATGCGTGTCCTGTTGTGCGTATTGTAGAAGAAGTGGCAGAAAAATATAGAATCGATGTTACATTGCTCTGCGATACGAATCACATTTTGACTTCCGATTACAGTGAAGTCATTGTGGTTGGAGCAGGAGCAGACGCAGTTGATTATAAATTAATTAGTATTTGTCATAAAGGAGATATCGTTGTTTCACAGGATTACGGAGTAGCAGCAATGGCACTCGGGAAAGGTGCGTATGCAATTCATCAATCAGGAAAATGGTACACAAATGAAAATATTGACCAGATGTTAATGGAACGACATCTGAATAAGAAAGCAAGGAGAGGTTCTCATAAGAAGCATTTGAAAGGTCCTAAGAAAAGGACGGAGGAAGACGATAAGAGATTTGCACAGTCGTTTGAGAAGCTGGTGTTAGTGGCACGGACACAAGAAGGAGATTAAAGAGTGGCAAAGAGCAAGAAAACCAAAATACATAAGAAAATAGATGGACAGCTTTTGCAGATGAACAAGTCTTTTAACAATCTTAAGATGAAGCAGAAAGATAAGATTACTGCATGGGTATACGAAGAATACAAAAAGTATGTAACTGAGAATGAAAAAGTTCCTGACTCTGAAGCGGATGAGCATATTGTTGATGCGGTTCTTGATAAGATTAATGAGGCACAGATATGGATACCGTCGGGAGAAATTGTCAGTTATTATCACAGAAAGAAACCACATTTGCAGAAACGACTGGATAATGAGAAAAACATAAAGTTCAAGTCGTACGTGAGTTTTTATAAGAGCATCGTGGATCAGGATAGATGTGCAGTAGTAATATGCAATTTGAATCATGAAATTATTTATATGAATCCAGCGGCTGTACTTAACTATGAGAAATGGGGCGGAGAAAAGCTGATTGGAAGAAGCCTCATGGAATGTCATAACCAAACGTCCAGAGAAAAGATACAGCAAGTGGTTGATTGGTTTATTGAAGATGATAACCACAATATTGTATATACTTTTCACAATGAAAAACAAAATAAGGATGTATATATGGTTGCTCTTAGAGATGAAGGAAAGCTGATTGGGTACTACGAGAAGCATGAATATAGAAATACAGAGAAAATGAAACTTTATGATTTATGGTAGGTGAAGCAGATGAATATCCAGATTTTTGGAACTAAGAAATGTAATGATACAAAGAAAGCAGAACGCTTCTTCAAGGAGCGTGGCATAAAATATCGGTTTATTGATATGAAAGAAAAAGGCATGAGCAAGGGAGAGTTTACTTCTGTTGCACAGGCTAATGGCGGTCTTGAAAATATGATTAACTGGGAAGGGCGCACGAAGTCCGGTGGACTTCGGTCTTGCGCGGACCGAAGCGGAGCGGAGACAGACCAGGATATACTTGCTCTTATTAAGTATATTGCAGATGAAGATAAACTGGAAAAGGTACTTGAGAATCCGCAGGTAATTAAAACACCAGTAGTAAGAAATGGAAAACAATCTACACTTGGATATCAGCCTGATGTATGGAAGGGATGGAATTGATGGTAAAGAAGATAATGCGCGATCCACTGTTTCTGGCACAAAAGTCAGTGGATGCAACAGAGGCAGATAAACAGATTGTGACTGATTTGCTTGATACACTTAGGGCAAATTTAGAACACTGTGTTGGTATGGCTGCCAATATGATTGGGGTAAAAAAGAATATCATTGTAGTAGCAGCCGGACCATTTCAATTTGCAATGATAAATCCGATAATTACAAAGAAATCTGGAGCGTATCAGACTGAGGAAGGATGTCTTTCGCTGAAAGGTGTAAGACCATGCACGAGATATCAGGAAATAGAAGTGGACTATCTTGATCAGAACTTTAAGAAACAGCATGGAAAGTATTCAGGATGGACAGCACAGATTATTCAGCATGAGATTGACCATTGCAATGGAATAGTAATATAAGAATCAGGCAGGTGGTAAGATGTATTTAATCAAGACGGTAAAAGGTGATATTACGAAAATTACAGATGTTCAGGCAATCGTCAATGCTGCAAACAACTCTCTTTTAGGAGGTGGTGGAGTTGATGGTGCCATTCACAGGGCAGCAGGACCGGAACTTTTAGCAGAGTGTAGGACTCTTCATGGTTGTGAGACAGGTCAGGCAAAGATTACAAAAGCATATAATCTGCCATGCGATTATGTGATACATACTGTGGGTCCCATTTGGAATGGCGGCAGAAGTAAGGAAGAGGAACTTCTTGCAAGTTGCTACTTTCATTCAATGCAGGTGGCACTTGAGCATGGGATAAGAAGTATCGCATTTCCTTCTATATCAACCGGAGTATATAGCTTTCCGGTAGAACTTGCAGCAAAGATAGCGGTAAAGACGGTAAGCAGATTTTTGGAGGATAACGAGAATAGCTTTGACCTTGTAGAATGGGTTTTGTTTGATTCTGCGACAGAATCAGTGTATGAAAAAGAAGTGGATAAGTTGTATTCATAAAAGTATTTTGAGCAATACGGTTGTGTGGGGGATTAAATAGATGTGAATTTTAAGTATCAAGTAAAAAATATAATAACATTGCGAAAAGTAGACTGATATTTTAGCCAGTTTACTTTTTTATTCTTGATAATTTTTATTTTAGGAAGAGTTTTTATAGATTAAAACTGAAAGATATGCTATAATCAACATATGTCGGAAACAAGAGGTGATAAAATGCCAAGACCACAAAGGTGTAGAAGAGTCTGTAGTGAACCGGAATATTCCTGTTTTGAACCGGAAGGAGTTACAAATCCGGAAAGTGTGGTTCTTTCTGTCGATGAATATGAAGTGATAAGATTGGTGGATTATGAAAAACAAAGTCATGAACAATGTGCGGTAATCATGGATATTTCACGGACTACTGTCACAGAAATATATGAGAGAGCAAGATATAAAATTTCGGACTGTATTGTGAATGGGAAACAATTAGTGATATCCGGCGGAAATTATAGAATCTGTAGCGGAAAACATAAAGTTTGTTGTGAAAGACCATGCCGGAGATATGTAGAAGATTTAGAAAAGAATATAATAGCGAAAGGTCGGAAAGATATGAAGATAGCAGTAACTTATGAAAATGGAGAGATTTTTCAACATTTTGGACATACAAAACAGTTTAAGGTATATGAAGTGGAAAATGGTGAGATTGTTAAAGCAGAAGTAATGGATTCCAATGGAAGCGGTCATGGAGCATTAGCTGGTTTGCTTTCTGAGGCAGGCATTGAGGTCTTGATCTGTGGTGGAATCGGAGGCGGAGCACAGATGGCTCTTGCGGAAGCTGGTATCAAGCTTTATGGTGGAGTGTCCGGCAATGCAGATGAAGCAGTTAATGCTTTGATTAATAGAACACTTGGATATAATCCGAAAGTACGTTGTGACCATCATGACCATGAGCATGGAGAAGGTGGACATACCTGTGGCAGTCATGGTTGTGGAAATAACTGTCATTAATCTATGTTGATGCTGGATGGGATGAATGATGGATATTAATGAAGTAATAAAGCAAATACCTTTTTGGAATAATCTTGTGGATGAGGAAAAAGCACAGCTGTTAAGTTGTGCTATTTTACGCGTTTACAAAAAAGATTCCTATATTTACGGAATGACAGATGCGTGTCTTGGAATGATTTATGTACAAAAGGGTTCTATCAGAGTTTATGTCACAAATGAAGAAGGACGAGAGATTACTTTGTTTCATATCGGAAGTGGAGAATGCTGCATTATGTCAGCGTCCTGCGTGATTACAGGAATATCACTGGATGTACAGCTATATGCAGAAGAAGAGACAGAGATTTTGGCGATTCATTCCGGAATGGTTCAAAAACTGATGGATAGTAATATCTATGTGAGATGTTTTGCCTATGAACTTGCGACAAAGAGATTCTCTGATGTGGTTTGGGTGATGCAGGAAATATTGTTTGCAAGATTTGATGTGAGAATGGCAAGATTTTTACTGTCTGTTTATGAAAAAACCGGCGAAAATAAGATTCAAATGACACAGGAAGCCATTGCAAAAGAAGTAAATTCAGCAAGAGAGGTAGTGGCGAGAATGTTGAAACAATTTGCATCAGATGAGCTAATAGAGATTAACAGAGGTGTGATTATTATAAAAGATTTTAAAGGATTGAAAAAAATTATTGATTAATGAGACTCAGTCACAGAAGAGAAAACTCCTACTGTATATAATGAAGTTAGAAATCAGGAATGATTACTGAAATTAAAAATAGGAGGGCTAACAAATGGCTGAATTAAAAATAACAAGAGAAAATTTTGAAAATGAAGTGATGAAATCGGATATCCCGGTACTGATTGATTTTTGGGCACCTTGGTGTGGACCATGCCGGATGATGGAACCAATTATTGAACAGCTGGCAGAGGAGTACGAAGGAAAAGCAAAAGTCGGTAAAGTTAATGTGGATGAGGAGGGTGAATTATCACAGGCGTTTGGAGTGATGAGCATTCCAACCATTGTACTCGTTAAAGATGGAAAGGTTGTAAAACAAGCTGTCGGTGCAAGACCGAAGGCAGAAGTGGAGGCGATGTTACAATGAGTATTTTCGGATTTTTTAAACAAGCTGATATTAATGCAGGAGTTCAGAAATTTCTGAAAACAGAAAAAGCTGTATTATTAGATGTTAGAACAAAGGAAGAATATGAATCCGGACATATTGAGAATAGTGAGAATATTCCTCTTCAACAGATAGAGAAGGTCCCCGCAAAAATAACAGATAAAGATACACCTCTATTTGTATATTGCCAAAGTGGTGCAAGAAGCAGTAGTGCTACATCTGCATTGAAACAGATGGGATATTTAAATGTTACTAATATTGGAGGTATTAGTTCTTACAGAGGAAAGGTTGTGAAAGGATGAAGGTTGTAATTGTGGGTGGAGTCGCAGGTGGTGCAACAGCAGCAACCAGACTTAGAAGATTAGATGAACATGCACAGATTACCGTTTTTGAACGCTCTGGATACATTTCATATGCAAATTGTGGACTGCCTTATTATATTGGCGGTGTAATTGAGGATAAGGAGGAACTGACACTTCAAACACCGGAAAGCATATGGAACAGATTTCGTATAGATATGAAGGTTCATCATGAAGTGACAGACATCAATGCTGTAAAGAAAACAGTTACAGTTTGCAATCTTGATACCGGAAAAGTATATGAGGAACCTTATGATAAATTAATTTTATCTCCAGGAGCAAAGCCGGTAATGCCGAATCTTCCGGGAATAGAAAATGAGAAGATTTTTACGTTACGAACAGTAGAAGATACATTGAAAATACGAAGCTTTGTAGAAGAAAAGAAACCAAAAACGGCAGTTATGGTCGGTGGTGGATTTATCGGACTTGAGGTTGCGGAGAATCTATGTGACTTAGGTGTTAAGGTGACAGTAGTACAAAGACCGAAACAGCTTATGAACACCCTAGACTATGATATGGCAACTCTTGTACATAACAAGCTACGCAGTAAAGGGATAAGTCTAAAGCTTGGCGGTGACGTAATCGGATTTGAGGAGAAGGAACAGTTACAGGTTCTATTAAAAGATGATGAGCCAATAAGTACCGATATTGTTCTAATGGCAATCGGTGTCAGCCCGGAAACTACACTTGCAAAAAAGGCAGGACTTGAACTTGGCATTAAGGGAGCGATTGTTGTAAATGATAAAATGGAAACATCCGTGCCGGATATTTATGCGGTAGGAGATGCAGTACAAGTAAAGCATACAGTTACGGGAAATAATGCGGTTATTTCTTTAGCAGGTCCTGCAAACAAGCAAGGCAGGATCGTGGCAGATAATATTTGCGGCTTAGACAGTCATTATAAAGGGAGCATGGGTTCTGCGGTTATCAAGCTGTTTGATATGACAGCTGCAAGCACAGGACTTACCGAAAAAGCAGCGAAAGATGCCGGAATAGATTATGAAAGAGTTGTTTTATCTCCGGCTTCTCATGCAGGCTATTATCCCGGTGCAAAAGTCATGACAATGAAGGTTGTGTATGAAAAGAGTACTTTAAAAATCCTTGGAGCACAGATTGTGGGTTACGATGGTGTCGATAAGCGATTGGATGTAATTGCAACAGCAATTAGTGCTGGTATGAAAGCAACAGAGCTTAAGGATTTGGATTTGGCATATGCCCCACCTTATTCCTCTGCAAAAGACCCGGTAAATATGGCTGGATTTATGATTGAGAATATTGAAAGTGGAATTGTAAAACAGTTCCACTATGATGAATTGGACAAGCTACCAAGAGATGGAAGTGTGACACTTCTAGATACAAGAACGCAAGGTGAATATGCAAGAGGTCATGTGGACGGATTTATCAATATTCCTGTAGATGATTTAAGAGAAAACATCGATAAGATTGATAAGTCAAAACCAGTGTATGTGATGTGTCAAAGCGGATTAAGAAGCTATATATCCTGTAGAATTTTATCTGGGGAAGGATTTGATTGTTACAATTTCTCAGGCGGATATCGTTTCTATGAGAATGTCATGAGGGAAACTAATTTGATAGAAGAATCACTTCCTTGCGGAATGGATAAGAAATAGGAGGTGGATGATGAAAAAATTGCTGATTCTGTGTATGACGTTTATCTGTATCCTCTCGGGATGTGGAAATGCTGATTCTGTGCAGAACACGGAACAAAAGTCAGAGTATAAACAGGTTTCCATGGAAGAAGGACTTGAGCTTATGGAGGCAGATTCAGACTATATTCTTTTGGATGTCAGAAGAACAGATGAGTTTGAAGAAGGACATATTCCCGGAGCAATCAATATTCCCAATGAATCCATTGGAACAGAAGAAATTGCTGATCTACCGGATAAGAATCAGACCATATATGTCTATTGCCGAAGCGGGAACAGAAGTAAGCAGGCTTCACAGAAGCTTGTGGACTTAGGGTATACAAATGTTATTGAATTTGGAGGCATAATTGACTATTCCGGAGAATTAGAGAAGGGTAGACAATAGCTTTTCATAATAAAACAAAAGGGAGGTAAAATCCTCTGCTCCTGCAAGGGCAGTCGCATTTTCCTTCGGAAAACAAGGAGGATTATCTATGAAGTACATTTGTCAGATTTGTGGCTATGTCTACGATGATGCCAAAGAAAAAGTCCCATTTGAAGAATTGCCGGATGATTGGAAGTGCCCACTATGTGGCACGGCAAAATCAGATTTTAAACCGGAAGCAAATGGTGACGAAAAGAAAGTGGTTACTGCCATAGAGCCAATGGAAGCAGATTTAGAGAAACTTTCAGCAGGACAATTGGCAGCACTTTGTTCCAATCTTGCCAGAGGCTGTGAGAAACAGTACAAGCAGGAAGAAGCAGATTTATTCAGGCAGTTAGCAGATTATTTTACCGCAGTTGTACCGGCGGTAAATGATGCATCCGCCCAAAAACTTGCCAAGGAACTTCAGACAGATGCAGATAATTATGCAGCTGTAAGAGCTACTGCAGATGCTAATGCAGACAGGGGTGCTGCAAGAGTATGTGTATGGGGTGAAAAGGTTACAAGAATGCTTTCATCGTTGGTAAATCGCTATTTGAACGAAGGTGAAGCCATGTTAAAAGATACCAATATCTGGGTATGTACAACATGTGGATTTGTTTACATAGGCGATACACCTCCGGAACTTTGTCCGGTGTGCAAGGTTCCTGACTGGAAATTTGAGAAAATAGAAGGGAGAGCATAATCATGGATGAAAAAGTAGCTGTAAGAAATCTAAGACTTTGCACTAAAGATTGTCTGTGTCTTTATGTTTGTCCTGTTGGAGCTACAGACACAGAAAACAGTGTGATTGATGTAGAAAAGTGTATCGGTTGTGGAATGTGTGCACAGGCTTGCCCGAGTGGAGCAATTTCTATGGTGCCAAAGGAATATCCTGCACAACAGCCAAAGACAAATCAGGTGAAAGCAGTGCTGAATAAGACTGCACAAGCAAAAGCGGATGAAGAAAAGGAAGCACTTCAAATAGCAGAAGCTACTGATAAAGATGGACTGTACCGTTTGATGAAGGCGGTAGCAAAATCAGAAAGACTGGTAGCTGAAGACATTTTGAGAGAAGCAGGCTTTATGCTTCCTCAGAGTAACAATGCACATGAACTTTTAGAGGATTTGATTGCAAATTCACCGACCAAAGATTTTCCTGTGGATGTTGCAAGAAAGTTATTAGAAATGATTCCAAATAACGAAAAAAATAATATTAAGAAAGAAGAGGTAAAGACTATGAAGAAATGGGTATGTACAGTATGTGGTTATGTTCATGAAGGAGAGGAAGCACCGGAGCAGTGCCCTGTTTGCAAACAGCCAAAGGAAAAGTTTAAGTTAATGGAAGAAGAGAAGAAAAATCCTTATGCAGGAACTCAGACAGAGAAAAATCTTGAGGCTGCTTTTGCAGGAGAATCTCAGGCAAGAAACAAGTATACATATTTTGCTTCTGTTGCTAAGAAGGAAGGCTATGAGCAGATGGCAGCATTGTTCTTAAAGACAGCTGATAACGAAAAAGAACACGCAAAGATGTGGTTCAAGGAATTGAATGGCTTAGGCGATACACCTGCTAACTTACAGGCAGCGGCTGATGGCGAAAACTATGAGTGGACAGATATGTATGAAGATTTTGCTAAAACAGCTGAAGCTGAAGGATTCACAGCTCTTGCAGCAAAATTCCGTATGGTAGCTGCAATCGAGAAGCATCATGAGGAGAGATATCGTGCACTTCTTAAGAACATTGAGACTGCACAGGTATTTGAGAAGAGTGAAGTTAAGGTATGGGAGTGCCGTAACTGTGGTCATATCGTAGTTGGCACAAAGGCACCTGAGGTTTGCCCTGTATGTGCACATCCACAGTCATACTTTGAAGTAAATGCAGAGAACTATTAAAATAGTTTTTGGAGGTAGAACTATGGAACAAAGATTTCTTATTTGTGGACATTGCGGAAATATTATTGCAATGGTAAAGGACTCTGGTGTAACGGTAATGTGTTGTGGTCAGAAAATGACAGAAATTATTCCGGGTACATCCGATGGTGCAGTAGAAAAACATCTTCCGGTATGGACTGTGGAAGGCAATACAGTAAAGGTTTCTGTTGGCTCAGTTGAGCATCCAATGGTAGAAGCTCATTATATTGAATGGGTATCTTTACAGACAAAATCCGGAAATCAAAGAAAGGTGTTAAAGCCAGGTGATGCACCGGAAGTAAGCTTTGCCATTTCTGAAGGCGATGAAGTAGAAGCTGTATATGCATATTGTAACTTACATGGTTTGTGGAAAGCGTAATATCAGAATATTATATGTAATTTCGAAAGAAGAAAATTCAGGGGTAAGAGACTTTTATCTCACCCCTGTTTTTTGCTAGATGAGAATATCTATAACATACAAAAAGTATGTTATAAAATATTAAAGGATGTGCAATTCCTGTTTATCGAATTGATGATGTATAGAATAAATAAAAAGGTATATATTAGTGTACTCAAAAAGGAAGAGCACCGACCAAAGTCAGTGCTCTTCCAACTTGAAGACATCTTCAACAAGCAGATTAAAATATGCTGCAATACGGAGCATAAATTCAGCGGATGGTGCCCGTTCACCACGTTCCACTCTGCCGATAGTTTTTGTGCAGAACCCGGTGGCAGAGGCTAAATCCTCTTGGAGAAGACCTCGTGATTCTCGAATTTCTTTAAGGTTATTAACGACCGCCATAGTAAACACCTACTTTCATACATATCTTATAATACCAAGGATACAGAAAATACTGTCCTAAAATACGGACTCGTTTATTGCAGGAAATCTCTAATCTCATCCGGATGATTCTTTCCAACCACCTTTCCAAGTATATCGAAACGATCATTTTCATTAACAGGAATAGGAGAGTATTTTTCATTAAGGGAAATAAGAAATACGCCATTCTTATCATCCTGTAATTTCTTAATATAGGCATCTCCGTTCAAATAGAAGATACCAATTTCTCCGTTTTCAAGAATATCCTGTTTCAGAACCCATGCAATCTGTCCATCTTCAAATTCCGGTTCCATGCTGTCACCACTGATTTTTACACCGTAGCTTGCAGATTCAGGTATGATATCCTTCGTAAGCCCGATTGTTTCTTTCGGACCATCAACAAGGAAGTTTCCTGTTCCGGCAGACACTGCATTATCATACACATCAATATATCTGCAAAATGGAATAATCTTTGCAGTCTGTTTCTCATATTTGCCACTGTCATGCAACAATCCAATGTAATCCAAAGCCTTTTCCTTACCCTCATCATTAAGGGAAGAGAGTGGATCTGCCGGATTTTCTCCAAAATATTCTTCATATATATTTGTGATGTTTAATACTTTGCATACTGCAAGGAAGGTTGCTACACTGGGCTCAGTAGCATTTGTCTCCCATTTGGAGATTGCTTTTACCGTAAGGTTAATTCCTTCCTGCTGTAGCAGTTCAGCTAACATTGGCTGAGATAACTTCAGTTTTTTTCTGTTAGAAGAAATGATATCACCTATGTTTCTCATATTCTCGCCTCATTCCTATGATTATATTATGTATTGCTTTTTCCTATAGTATATATCAGATAATAGAATTTTTCAAGCACAAAATCTCTAAATGAGAGATGAAAGGACACATGTGTCCGTTGACAATCTCTTTAAGAGAGAGTTATACTTGTCCCTGCAAGAAGCAATACAACACAAACAGACTGGAGGTGAATGTGTGGGAGACAGAGTTATTTTACATAGTGATATTAACTCCTGTTATGCGAGTATTGAACTGTTGCATCATCCGGAGCTTCGTGGAAAGCCTGTTGCAGTAGGTGGAGACCCGGAAGCGAGACACGGAATCGTATTAACTGCTGATTATGTAGCGAAGAAACATGGAGTAAAGACCGGAATGGCTCTGTGGCAGGCAAGACAGGTGTGTCCCGATATTACATTTGTTCCTCCGAGAATGGACTTGTATCTTCGTTTTTCAAAGATGGCTCACGAGATATATGGTGAGTACACGGATTTACAGGAACCCTATGGAATTGATGAAAGCTGGCTGGATGTTACTGCAAGTGCTTCTATTAAAGGAGCTGGCTATAAGATTGCGCATGAAATAAGTAATCGCATGAAATCAGAGCTTGGCATAACGGTAAGTGTTGGTGTGTCATTTAATAAAATATTTGCAAAGCTCGGTTCTGATTATAAGAAACCCGATGCCATCACAACCATGTATAAGGATGAGTTTCAGACAAAAGCATGGAATCTTCCGGCTTCTGATTTATTATATGTGGGAAGAAGTACAGACATTAAATTGAGAAAAATGGGCATTCATACCATAGGTGATATAGCAAGGGCTGATGAAAAGTGGTTGAACAGTTATCTTGGTAAAATGGGAAGTATATTGTGGGCATTTGCCAATGGCTATGATACTTCACCGGTTAGAAAAGAGAATACATCAGCTCCGGTTAAGTCGATTGGAAACAGTACAACCACTCCAAGAGATTTAGAGAATGACGAAGATGTAAAAATTGTATTGTATGTTCTTGCAGAGAGTGTTGCAGCGAGGTTAAGAGAAAATGGTTTTCGTTGCAGGACAGTAGAAATCAGTATCCGTGATAATGAACTGCATTCTTACACAAAACAGATGAAGGTGCAAAATGCTACGAATATTACAAAAGAGATTGCTGATGCCGGATTCAGGCTTTTTAAGCAAAGTTATAACTGGCAGAAGCCTATCAGAAGTGTTGGAATTCGTGGAGCAGACCTTGTGAATGATAACTACTGGGAGCAGCTGGATTTATTTCATAATGCAGAACTGAGAGACAAAATGATGAAGATGGATGCAGCGGTTGATGATATAAGAAGACGATTTGGTTTCTACAGTATACAACGGGGACTGATGCTGGGTGATACGATTCTTTCGGCTGTAAATGCAAAGGAAGAGCATACGGTTCATCCACATGGTTACTTTTAGGAACGGTACATTTGGTGTAATACATTGATGTATTCGCAATTTGCATTGGAGGTAGAAATAATGCAGGAAAAAAATTTATCGGAAAGACAGACGGAAATATTGGCAGAGATTATCAAATTCAAAAAAGAAAATGGTTTTTCACCGACGGTCAGGGAACTGTGCAAATTGGTTGGACTTAAATCAACATCAAGTATGGCAGCACAGTTAAGTAATCTAAGAGATTCAGGACATATCACATGGATAGAATCAATGCCAAGAACAATAACAGTTGTGGAGAAAGGAGTGACTGAAGCATGAATACGAATAAAGTGTATGTGGATGTGACTGCTGTGTTTAGTAAAGAGGGACAGCTGAAGCCGGTCAGTGTTAAATGGCAGGATGGACACATTTATGAGATTCAGCGCATTACAGATATCAGGCGGGCTGCCAGTCTAAAGGCTGGCGGTGTAGGAATGAGATATACCTGTATTATAGATGGAAAAGAAAGCCATTTGTTCTATGAGGATAACAATATGTGGTTTGTAGAGGGAAGAGCCGGAGCCTGATTATATACGAAGGTATGTAATCAGTTGGCTTCGAGATCAGCATATGCAGGGGCATACATAGTATGCGTCGGAACTCCCGGCAGTAAGAAGACTTGCAAAGGTGATTTCCCTTTCCTTTTCAAGTACAAAATGAAACTTGTTGATTTTGTATTGTAAAGGAGCAGACTGAATGGATAAAAATGGAGTAATTGAATTTCGCTGCAAAAAATGCGGCAGACATTTTTGGGATTATTTAATCCAGAATGATGATAATTTAGTAGTTGTACAGGCTGTTTGCATGAAATGCGACAGATGTAAGAGAACCTTAGTATTGAAGAAATACACAGAAGGCTATTTGATAAGCCACAGTAAGAAAGGTGTATTTAAATTATAAAACTGAATTATGGCTCACCTGATAAGGGCGGCATATTTCATAAAAAAGCTACACAGGGTGTAGTGAAGTATTGTCAAGCACCAGAGACGCAGGGAAAGTTGGGTAAGATTCTTACCTGATTTTCTTTGCGTCTTTTTTGCTTTTAGTGTTATGTAAGTCAAATTTACCGATATTACCGATTGTAAGAAATTTGTCGAGAAGTTGTCGAAAACCGTTGACAAGAACAGGAAAATAATGGTAAAATACAAAACTACAACTGAATATTGAAATGTCTAAAATCAAATGAATGAATATTAAACTTAGAAAAATGTAATGAAATTGATTGATAAGAATGAATATTTTAAGTGTATTGTAATTTAGTGATATATGCCGAGATAGATTTAGAAAAGATGATTAGAGAGAAAAAGTGATTAGGCAAAAAAGATAAAATAGATTAATACATATTTGATTTAATTAGGAAAAAATTTAAAGACTTACATAACAAAATTAAAGAAACGATTGGAAAAGTAGAAATTTAGACTTGAAGAGAATTTTCTGTTTTGTTGTGGAGGTCTTTTTTTGTTTGCCTCCGCAGAAAAAATAAGTACGAAGGAGGTGAAGCAGAACATGGGAACTCAGAATGAAGTCTTTGACGCAGAAGTCATGGGCGAGCAGTTGAAGAAGTTACGAAAAAAAGTGAAATTGAGTCAGGAAAAATTTGCAGAGCGAATGGGCATGAGCAAAGATACCATCTATAATTATGAAAAAGGCAAGACTGCCATTCCACATGATTTGATAAAGAGACTTTGTCAGGAGTTCAATGTTTCTGCTGATTATTTCTATTTTGAAACAGACAAGCCTCTGGTAGAGGATAACACGATAAGCATTACAGATGCATTTACAAAAGAGCTGGAACAGTGCACCGATTTAGAGAAACAGCAGCTTATGGAAATGCTGAAAATACTACGAATGAAACCAGTAGCCGTATAAAAATCGTAAAATCTTACGAAAAAATATCTGGTTTTCGGAAGGACGCTCCGTTTTTGGATGCGTCTTTTTTTTATACAATTTAACCATGGTTGATGACCAAAGCAACGTCAGGAGGTACAGATTTCCGAAGGAAAGAGCGAACAAATACTGATGCGGCGGAAGGTTCTGAAACCTTTCTGAACCTTGAAAACTGAATAGGACACGGCGATTCCGTTAATTATTTCTCGCCTGACATTTGTCGGGTGGCGATGCCCCGTTTCGTGCGATGACTGACCTCACATTTATGCTGATTATGAGAAACAGATATTATGTGTGCCTGTGAAGGTTAAGAGCAGAGGGCGGAGCCTACCAGATTAGCACCCGGAGATAATGAGTTTAATAACGCATTCGGATTTCAGCGAAAAGCATTTCCGAGGAGTGGCTACCGATGCAAGTCCTTGATGGGCATGGATACTACATGATGATTGCAGCTGGCATAGAATCGCTTTACCCCGCCGGGGGATGAGTCAGAGAGACTTGAGAAGATATTGGAAGGTTTTGCTTTCCACATTGTCTTCTCACACAAAGGGATTTAGCTTTTTCAACCTGTGCCACATTTTACCGGACCAACAGACAGTGAATGAGAGTTAAGTCCCTTTATGTGAGGAGATAATATCGCGCGAATATCAAATCAAACATAGGGAAATATCCAAGGGTTTTCCCAACAGTTCTAAACAATATTTATTTAGTGAAGGAGATTATTATGATGAATAAAGCAGTAATTTATATCAGTGGAACAACAAATGAAACAGTAAACAACATGATTGCGGAAGTGCTTGAGAGATACTGTGAGAAGCATGAGTATGAGATTGTTGCCCTTCTTGGTGAAAATTCCCAGGCAGGTATGAGTATGCCGATGAAATATTCGTTTATCGGTATGGCAGAGGATATTGATGCAGTTGTAACACTTTCCGGTGCGATGGTTGGCACAACGGATAAAGAGGTAATGGAGACAATCGAACTGCTTGCCCGTTTTGGAATTACCGTTGAAACGGCAAAGGAAGATATGGATGAGTATTATGATGCACTGAACAGTGATGGATACTGTGGCTGTAATGACTGTAACGCTGATGATTCAGAACTCGTTGAGGAGTTAGACAGAATTTTCCGCTCCGGAATAATTTCACAGCAGAATTAAGGAGGCAGTTATGGAACAGACAGGAACAAATCAGTGCCTTGTATTTGTGGGCAGCATGGAAAACCATGTTGCCGACAGAATGGAAACCTACGCAAAGCAGAATGATATGAAGGTTGTTGAAACTATTTTCAAGGATGACAGAGCCATAGGTAAGCTCACTTACTATATAGAAAGAGAAAGAATCATCTGTATTCTTGTTAGAAGTATCTGGGATATTTCAACGGATAGAGAAACGGTAAAAAGCATTATGAAGCTGGCATCCGAGCACAATGTCAGCATTAATGAAGAGAACAGAGGCTTTGAACCTGCTACGCTTGTCTGGGATGGTGGCGCCGGGTGCTAGGCTGTATCATTTATCCATCAGAGACCACAGTGATCGATGAGAAAGGCAGTCGTGTGGTCTCTTGTCCTACAGAGGACGAAGCAAGGGAATATATCAGAGAACAGGAAGGAAGTGAATCTGATGGAAATTAAGAGAGGCGATATCTGGATGGTTGATTTCGGACCGCCGGAAGATGACGAGGATCATCTGCAGCACAGCATACGCCCTGTAGTGATTGTCAGCAATAACCGGGCGAATGAACACAGCATGGTACTTCATGCTGTTCCTCTTACCAGTAAGATAAAAAAGAAACGTTATATGCCGACTCATGTATTTATCAATGGCTTTCAGGCAGAAGGGCTTGACAGGCACAGCATAGCATTGTGTGAACAGTTATGCTGTGTAAGATATGGAGATTTGATGCGTCAGGTCGGAAAGGTAAGCACATTTCAGATGCTTAAGATTACACTGGGGATGCAGATACAGCTTGGAATGGTAGGAAAGTATAACGAATAAAGAATAGTGCCGGAGCATCTGCCCCGGCTTTACATAGCCGCCTGTATGGGTGGCGTTTATTATTTTGAAGATTGGAGGGATTGGATGACGGCAGAAGAATACAGAGCATTGCTTGATGTGGATTTTGATGATGTGGATATTGAACAGTTAACAGATATTAGAAACATCAAAATTGATAAGAATCTTTCACAGGAAAAGAGGCAGGCACAATTTTTGAAGCAGGTCGGAAATCCTTATCTGTTACGGAGAGGCAGTATGATGATTAAGGTCAGTTTTGCAAATAACGGACTTTCCATGGAACAGGCATTTGAGAACCTGTTATTAAATGTCTAAAAATAAAAAGAAGTGGTGGAATCTTTAAGGGATATGTGCTATGATGGACTCGGTATAAAAAATCTAAATTAGTGCATATCACCTTATTGAAAAGTTATCTTCTAACTTAAACAACAATAGGAGGATGTGCATATGAGTCAAATAAGTCAGATCAAAAAGATCTATCATGCAGCCATCTATGTTCGTTTATCGAAAGAAGATGGCGCTGTTGCTTCGCATGAAAAAGCTGAGAGTAACAGTATCGCAAATCAGAAATCACTGATTAGGGAATTCCTTAAGAGTAAAAATGATATAGTGATTGAACAGGAGTATGTCGATGATGGTTTCAGCGGTTCTAATTTTGAGCGTCCGGCATTTCAAATGATGCTTGAAGACATCAAGAAAGGCAAAATCGACTGCGTTGTTACAAAGGACCTGAGCCGATTTGGTAGAGAGTATATCGATTCAGGTATGTATATAGAGCGATTATTTCCAGCGATGGGAGTAAGATTTATAGCGATTAACGATGGCATTGATTCCGGTGAAGCAAAATCACAGTCAGATGAAATTATTATTCCATTTAAGAACCTCATTAACGATGCTTATTGTAGAGATATTTCTATCAAAATTCGTTCTCACCTTGAAATTAAGAGAAAGCAGGGGGATGTAATCACCGCATTTGTTGCGTATGGGTACAAAAAGAACGAAAAAGACAAGCACAAATTAGAAATTGATGTGTATGCAGCGAATGTTGTAAAAGACATTTTCAAAATGAAGCTGCATGGTAAAAGTCAGGATGCTATTGCATCTGAACTTAATTCTTTGGGAATATTACCGCCAGCAGAGTATAAGGCAAGTACAGGAAGTAACTATCAGACCTGCTTTAAGACAAAGGAAAAGTCAGAATGGACATCGGTTATGGTAAGAAGAATCCTGACAAATGAGATTTATATAGGAAATCTCGTACAAGGGAAGCAGACTACACCAAATCACAAGGTGAAAAAGACCATTATAAAGGAAGAGTGTGATTGGGTAAGGATTGAAAAGAACCATGAGCCGATTATCACTGACAGAGATTTTGAAGTGGTACAGAGATTACTTGCTATGGATACAAGGACATCTCCTGACAGAGAAGAGGTTTATCCTTTGTCTGGTGTTGTGACTTGCGGAGATTGTGGTGTTCCTATGGTAAGAAAAACCTCAAAAGTCGGTGGAAAAACCTATGCCTATTATCTGTGTGCAACTCATAAAGAAAATAAGACATGCGAATCACATAGAATTTCGACAGATAAGTTGGAAGAGGTGGTGTTGGAGCTTTTGCAGACGCATATTGATAATATCGTTGACCTTAAAAGAATTCTTTCTTTTATCGGTAATGTACCATTTCAACAGTTGGATATGAAAAAACTTGAAGAAAGACGAGAAAAGAAGCAGGCAGAGGTTGATAGGTGTGCAGATCTCAGAGGAATGCTTTATGAGGATATGAAGGATGGTATTATTTCAAAGGAAGATTACAAGGAACTTCATGCAGCATATGAGCAACGAAAGAAAAATGCTGAAATTTCTATTCATCAGATTGAATTAGAAATGGATGATGTTTTAAATCGTAAGAGTAAAGGCTTTGTATGGCTTGATTACTTTACAGAGCATCAGAATATCGAGAAGCTTACAAGAGAGGTGGTTGTATCATTAATCCGTGAAATAAAGGTATTTGATAAGAACCACATCGAAGTGGTATTTGATTTTGATGATTGCTACAAGGAATGTCTTGATGTAATCGAAAGTCAGGGACATTTTGTTGAAGTGGACAGTACGGGAAAACTGAATATCAGATTAAAGGAGGCTGTGTAGTATGGCAAGAAAGAGTAGAAAAAATACGCCGATTGCAGTTGCAGAGCCAACTGACAATCTGACAACAAAAGCAGTATTAAGCTTAGATAAGCAGGCTAAACCATATCAGGTTGGTATTTATGCCAGACTGTCTTATGAGTCGGAGGCAAACAAGGAAAGAGATACTGTAGACACACAGATTGCATACATCAGAGAGTTTGTGAAAGAGCAGGATGACATGGTAGAAGTCCAGGTATATGCAGATATATCAGTTACTGGAACAACTTTTGAAAGACCGGAATTTGACCGGATGATTCAGGATATTCGAGCCGGCAAAATCAATACTGTTATTACCCGTGATCTTAGCAGACTTGGAAGAAATTATGTGGAAGCAGGTAATTATATTGAGAGAGTTTTTCCTTTTCTGGATGTAAGATATATTGCCATCACAGATGATTTTGATACAGCAAGACCGGGAACTGATTTATCTGTACCGCTTAAGAATATTGTGAACGAATATTATTCCAAAGACCTTTCAAAGAAAGTAGAGACCGGAAAGCATAGTATTTGGGCACAAGGCGGCTTCAGCGAGGGAACGCCACCATATGGATATTACAGGGCTACAGATGGCTCAAGAAAGCTTTTGATTGATGAAGAAGTATCTGACAATGTAGTTAGAATTTTTAATATGTTTTTGGCTGGGAAGGGATATGCTGGTATTGCAAAGACTTTGCAAAACGAAGGAATTCTTTCACCTCCGAAATACAGATTCTATAAGGCAGGAAAGATTGAACTTGCTGAAAAAGCAAGAGAATGGCATCCTGCACATGTGAAAGAAATACTCCAAGGGGAATATTACATTGGAAATATTGTTCATGGAAAGCAAAGGAAGGCTCTTGATACTGGGAGAAAGAATGTTAGAACAGATGCATCAACATGGCAGCGAATAGAAAATGCTCATGAACCAATAATTGATAAGGACTCTTTCTATAAAACAAGGGAGAGAATGGAACATATCAAAAAGAAGCATTTGGAAGCATCAAAACCTAAACCTGATGTCCCAAAGAAGCCGGATAATATTCTGGTATATAAAACTAAATGTGCCTGTTGTGGAGGCAGTGTTTTGATTGGAAGGCACCACACTTATTCAGATAAGTTCTATTACAAGTGTAAGAACCGTAGAAAATTAGCCAGGTTATGTGATAATAAGTACTCTTATGATTATTCCGAGGTTATGGATAGTGTATTTTCTGTTATTCGTCAGCATATGAGTTTATGTGTTGAGAAAACAAAGTTTGTTCAGAAAATGAACAGCAGAAAAGAGAATGTTCTTCAATATGATATTTATACAAAGCAGATAGCGAAACTTCAAAATGATGTAAGAAGAATAACTGCTAACAAAAGTGGTTTGTATGAAGATTATAGGGAACAGTTAATCAATGCGGAAGAACTGTGCCAGTATCAGAAAGAATATGAAAGCAGAGTAAATGAGATTGAAGCGCAGATTACTGAGTTGCTTCATCGAAGAAGTCTGTATGAAAAAGAATTTCATATTGATGAAGGATGGGAAGAAACTGTTAATAAATATTTGTCCAAAAGAAAACTTACAAAGGAACTTGTGGATGCTTTTGTATCGGAAATTGTTTTTTATGATGGCAATATAGAAGTTAAGCTCTTGTATGATGATTTCCTGAAGGAGTTACTTGAAGTGGCAGAAGAAAGAGAGGTGAGCAGCAATGGATAAGACGATAGCTCTCTATATGAGATTATCAGATGAAGATGACAACTTAGCTGCTCATGAGGAAAGTAACAGTATTTCTCATCAGAGAAAATTGATGCTCGATCATATTCAGAAGCTGCCTGAATTAAAAGGCTGTAATATACTTGAATTTGCAGATGATGGTTATTCTGGAGCAGATTTTAACAGACCTAATTTTGTAAAAATGATGGACCTGGTAAAGGCTGGTAAGATTCAGATTATTGTGACGAAGGACTACAGCAGACTCGGACGTGATTATCTTGAAGTTGGAAACTATATGGAATGTATATTTCCGGTTCTTCAAGTAAGATATATCAGTGTGAATGATAATTATGATTCTGCAAACAGCTTTGGTTCGACTGGTGGAATGAGTGTGGCTCTGAAAAACCTTGTGAATGCTTTATATTGTAAGGATGCATCAAAAAAGGTAAGAGCCGCTAAAGCGGTATTAGCTAAGCAGGGAAAATACATTGCTTCATTTGCTCCTTTTGGGTATAAGAAAAGTGAAGATGATAAGCATGTGCTGGTACCTGATCCTGTCACTGCACCTGTTGTTCAGTTGATATTTGAACTGGCAATTAAAGGTATGAAATACACCGAGATTGCTAATTATCTGAATGATAACGGATATGATAGCATATTTGAGTATTACCAAAAGATTGGAGTTAAGAGATGTTACGACAGGGACATTGGTGAGCACATGTGGAGTGCCAGTACAGTAATGGAGATTCTGTATAATGAAGTCTATATCGGTTCTGTAATCAATAACAAGACGGCTGATAATATTGATACCGGTCATCAGGTTGTGCAGAGAGATAAAGAGGACTGGATAATTGTTGAAAACTGTCATGAACCATTAGTTTCTGTGGAAGACTTCAAGCTTGCTCACAAGATGATAGCAAGACGAGAAGTGATGAAGAGAAAACCAAATGGAAAGTGGCGTAAATCATATATTCGCTGTGGAATATGTGGTAAGGGACTCTACAAATACGGAAATAAATCCTCATACAGATGCCATAACGGTCATGTGTCACGTATTAGAGGTGAAGAACTTAAGTCGGCACTTCTGGACACTGCTAGAAATATGGCATTAGCTCAGTTGCAAGAATTTGAGTTAAAAACTGATGGCGGTAATTGTCCGGATAATCTTGAGAGGGAAATCGAATCACTTAAAAAGTCAAAGGCACACTATGCCAAGCTCAAGTTTGAGATATACGATGATTATACAAAGGCAAATATCACTCGTGATCAGATGGCAAAAAAAACTGCCGAAGTTAAGAAGAAAATCGCAGAGATAGAAAGTCTGATAACAGAGAAGCAGGAAACACTTGATATGCAAAAGGATCTCTTTCTTGATGCAAAGCAGGAACAGCTAACAAAGCTTAGTAAGTTGGATGAGTTTGATGAAGAAGTAATCAGATATCTCATTGATTATGTGTTGGTGTATGATAACGAGCATATTGAAATCAGATGGAACTTTGATGACTTTCAGGCTGGATGATGGTATAATCAGTAGTAATAGCGAGAAAACAAAAATATAAAGAAGTAACATGGGGAATCTTGCTAAAGGTTCCCCATTTATAAAAAAAATTAATTTTTTTTTGTTTCTTACTTGACACGAGCAGAGGCTCACCGCGCCGGCCGGCTGGTTACCCTGGATATTCCTGCGGTGCAGGATGCGGTGCTTAAGTGGAGCAGCGAGACGCAGGAGAAAGAGAAGAAAGAGGAGCGCTCTGTGATCCTTTCGGCTGAGCATCTGCATTTCCAGTACACGAAGAAACGGAAGATTTTACAGGATATCAACTTTGAGATTCCGGAAGGTGAGATGGTCAGCATCGTGGGCACCAACGGCGCGGGAAAGAGTACGCTCGCCAAGGTGATCTGCGGCTTTGTGACGGAGGATGAGGGAAAACTTCTCTACTGCGGGGAGGATATGAAAGGACAGACCATCAGGGAGCGTTCCAAAATCATCAGTTATGTGATGCAGAACCCGAATCAGATGATCTGCAAACCCATGATCTACGACGAGGTGGCGCTGGGGCTTCGGTTAAACGGCGTGCCCGAGGAGGAGATCACAGAGCGGGTGGAGAGGGCGCTTAAGATCTGCGGTCTTTCCCCCTTTAAGAAATGGCCGATCTCCGCTTTGAGTTTCGGTCAGAAAAAGAGAGTGACCATCGCGTCCATGCTTGTGATGAATCCGAAGATCCTGATTCTGGACGAGCCCACGGCGGGGCAGGATTATCATCATTACACGGAGATCATGGAGTTTTTGAAGAGCCTCAATGAATCCGGCGTGACGATCCTGATGATCACCCACGATATGCATCTGATGCTGGAGTATACGACACATGCCATTGTGATCTGCGACGGGAAAAAGATCGGGGACGCCAGCGCGGTGGAGATTTTGACGAATGAGGAGATCGCGGCCAGGGCAAATCTGAAAGTGACGTCTCTCTACGAGCTGGCAAAACTGGTTGGGATTGAGGATGCCCAGGGCTTTGTGCAGAAGTTTATCGACTACGAAAGGAGGAACATGAGATCATGAAGGCAAAACTGTTCGACTATGTAGACAGAGATAATTTTATTTTTAATCTTTCGGGACTGACGAAGCTGTTCTGCTTTATTTTCATGACCTTTTCGGTGATGTTCTCCTATGATATCAGGTACATTCTGTTTGTCATGGTGGTATCGGCAATTATTTTCAAAGCTTCAGGGCTGCAGTTTAAGCAGATCAAGATCATGCTGATCTATGTGGTCATCTTTCTGTTTATGAATTTTGTGCTGACCTTTCTGTTCAGCCCCACCTACGGGACGGAGATTTACGGGACAAGGCATGAGTTGTTCCGGATCACAAATTTTTATGTGGTGACCAAAGAACAGTTATTGTATCAAATCACGAAGACGACGAAATATGCGTCGGTGGTGCCGCTTGGGATGATCTTTCTTTTGACTACCAATCCCAGCGAGTTCGCGGCTTCCTTAAACCGGGTGGGGATCAGTTATAAGGCGTCCTATGCACTGTCGTTGACGCTGCGGTATTTTCCGGATATGATCAGAAATTATCAGGATATCGCGGTGGCGCAGCAGAGCAGGGGGTTGGATCTGTCCAAAAAGGAGAAGTTCGGCGTGCGGGTGAAAAATACGATGAATATCTGTATTCCGCTGATTTTTTCTACGCTGGACCGCATCGAACTGATCAGCAACGCCATGGATTTGCGGGGGTTCGGGAAGCATAAAAAGAGGACCTGGTATGTGGCGAAGCCGATGAAGAAGGGTGACTGGGGTGCGCTGGTGTTCGGGGCGGCGATTCTGGCGGGATCGCTGTGTATGTCGTTTCTGGTGAATGGATCGAGGTTTTGGAATCCGTTTGTGTGAGTGCCGGACGCCCGGATAGAAATATCCCTTCCGCAACCCGCTCTCGCTTCGGGCTAAACGCAGCGGATGCTAAGCTCGTGAAATACCTCGCTAAGCACCGGCGTTTAGCAGAGTTGCTACAGGGATATTTCTATCCGGGCTGGTTGTGGCTTTAATCCAAAAGAGGATTTAAATTTTCACAGTTTGCTGCGGTGTAGTTTATTAAACGGATTTGTAGAGGATATTTGTATCAGGAAGAGTTTACTGTATAAGTGTCTTGCCTATGTCCAAATTTAAGATATTCAGATATAAAATTTGTGGAGTAGTAATAAATTTTGACGGACTTATGTTTATGGTGGTGCCATGAAATAGGGGTATGGGGGTTTAGTGGGAGGAGGAGTTGTGGATATATATGGGTTCTGGCGGGATGTTCTGGGGCAGGATGCGGAGAGGATTCGTGGGTATTTTCGTGAAGATGCGTATGTAAACTGGCATTGTACTAATGAACATTTCAGTGTACAGGAGTATCTGATTGCAAATTGTGAATATCCTGGGGAATGGGATGGCGAGGTGGAGAGAGTTGAGGAGATAAATGATCTGACAATTACGGTGACGCATGTATATCCGAAGGATCGTTCGCTGTCTTTTCATGTGACATCATTTTTTCAGATTCCTGATGGCAGGATTCAAAGTTTGGATGAATATTGGGCGGATGACGGGACGGCGCCGGATTGGAGGCTGGAGAAAAAGATAGGGACAAAAATCCGGTAGATTGAAAACATTTCCTTCATTTCGAAATTGTGTATTCATTGAAAATAAAGAAATAAATATACATTGCGAGTGGATGGCAAATATTTTATAATCAAATATATGAATCAGGGATTTAATGAGGAGAGAGATTTAAATGCCAATGTCAAAAAAAGAAATGCAAAGGCGATGGGCGGAAAAAGAAGCGCAGATGCAGAATATTATAAAAAATCGAGATTGGAACGCTCTGTTTGTCCTGGATGAGAATGATGATTTTTTATGGACACTGGAACAAATGTTGTGGTCTTTCGTAACAAATAGAGAGGATGGAAATTTTGATATCTCTAACCTGAATCACATGCAAAAAGTACTTTTTTTGGTGCGGGAACTGGAGAATGCTACACAGGCTGATGCGTTGCCCAATTTCTTTGAAGATTTTGAAATTTATGGTTGTGAAGCGGTGCATGCATTGGAGGAAGTGGGCGCATCTCAATGTGCTGCCGCTCTTAATGCGGTAGTTGATACTTTGCCGAACGGTATTTATCCAAAAGGAGATAAAGAATTTTGGGATTCTATTATGTCAGGAAAAAATTCTGATGTATGGGACAAGGCAGATCGTGTTTTAGCGGATTATACAGATGGATGGTTTCCCGATTTGTGCCGTACTTATGCAGAATCACATCGAGATATGGTTCAGGCAGGTTGACAACTTCCGGTTCGCAGAGCTGTTAAGTGAGTGCAAAAGCGGTAGTCATATGCGGGAATATGTATTATACTTTAAATTTTATGCAGCAGGAACACTTTTCCGAAAAGGGAGAAACATTTTTACGGAGAGGGAGTACAATTAGTAAAGGAGAAAAGTATGAAACCAATTTTAGTATTTCAGACAGATTTTACTTACAAAGAGGGAGCGGTGAGTTCCATGTACGGGGTGGTGAAGACCGTGGACAGGGAGTTGGAGATCATGGATGGAACCCATGAGTTGCCGCAGTATGATACCTGGAGTGCGAGTTATCGGTTATACCAGAGTTTGCAGTTCTGGCCGGAGGGGACGATCTATGTTTCCGTGGTGGATCCGGGGGTTGGCACAGCGCGGCGCGCCTGCGTGGCAAAGACCGTGGATGGCTATTATATTGTGACGCCGGATAACGGATCGCTGACGCATGTAAAGCGTTTTATCGGCATTGAGGCGGTGCGGGAGATCGATGAGAGCGTAAACCGCCTGCGGGGAAAGGGAACCGAGGGCGTTGCGATCTTCCACGGGAGGGATCTGTTCGGCTATACGGCGGCGCGCCTTGCCAGCGGCATTATTGATTTTGAGGGCGTGGGGCCTGCGTATCCGGTGGAGGAGATCGTAGAGCATGAGATTCTGGAACCGGTTATTGAGAAGGGAAGAGTGCAGGGCATCTTCGAGATCAATGATCCGAACTTCGGGAATCTCTGGACAAACATTCCGTTAAAGGCATTTGAGGAGGCAGGATTTTCCTATGGGGAGAATGTGCAGGTGATTGTCCGCCATAATGGGGAAGTGAAGTTTGACAGAAAAGTGCTGTTCCATAAGAGCTTTGGATACGCGGAGAAGGGCAATCCCATGATCTATAATAATGAGTTGATGAAGGTTGCGATGGCGGTCAGCCAGGGGAGCTTCTGCGAGCAGTATGAACTGAATTATGGGCCTGAGTGGACGGTGGAGTTTGTGCATTAGAGAGACAGGCAGATATAGAGGAGTTAAAATGGCAAATACATCAGCGGTTTACGCCCGCATTGATACAAACTTGAAAGAGAGGGCAGAGAATATATTGAAACAGCTTGGCATTTCTCCATCCAGTGCGATTCAGATGCTGTACAGTCAGATTGTATTGACAAAGGGAATGCCATTGGATTTTCATCTTCCGGTACGGAAAACTGTGATGATCGGAGGAATGGACCATGCGGAGCTGGATAATGAATTGATGAAAGGAATAGATTCTCTTCGTTGCGGCAGGACTTATTCTGTGGAGGAAGTGGATGCGGAACTGGCCAGGGAGTATGGTATATGAATGATCGGTACAGTGTGGTCTATTCCGCAGAAGCGCTGAGTGGTTTAAAAGATATATATATACTTATACTTCGGTTGAATTAAAAGTTCCTGATACGGCGGGAAAGCAGGTAAATCGAATCCGAAAGAATGTATGTGTTCTTGACTTTATGCCTTCACGATATGAGATTGTGGATTGGGAACCGTGGAAGAGTATGAAGATGCATAGAATGCCGGTAGACCATTTTGTAGATTTTTATCTGGTTGATGCCGATATGATGGCTGTCACGATTATCCGTATTGTGTATGGAGGAAGAGATCTAAGAAATATTGCGGAATCGGATATGGAATAAAAGAGCCGGGCAGAGGAGAATTGTTACCTTTGCCCGGCGTTTTAAATGGGCGGATTATTAAAAAAAATCGTTAATTTCTTTTTTACACCACTCTTTTCATTACATTTGGGCGTATATTGTGATCTAAAATATTTACCTATTCTTTCAACATATTTCTTTTTTGCAAAAAGTGTAATATATGTATTGATAAGCCTTATTTTTTAGAATATGATTAAAGAAAAAATGGTAATTTAGAGAAATGGCAGATAAAGGGAAGGACTAGAGACATATGAAAAATTCAATTCTTAAAGGAATTGTTGCGGGAATCCGGATGGTGGCAGTGCCATTGACATTGATTCTCTATGGAAGCAGCACAATAGTATATGCAAAGGATACAAGCATAAATATTTCGGGAAAAATGTATGAATTTAATGAAAAATCGGAATATGAGTATTCGTCCGGAGTACCAACAGAGATTGATGTCAGATCAGATAAACTTGGGGCTTTTTCAATTTCTGGTGATGTTAAACCAATTGCTGATGTCAATGGATTCGAAGCTTATCAGATACAACATGTTGATGTGGTTGAAAGAAATGATGGAGAAGGGATAGTGAAGCTGTTTTATGCGCTGGAGAATACGTTGATAGGAGCAACAGAAACAGATTGGCACATTGTTGATGATAAGACTGATAAAGTTAATGGAGAGAAACTTGAGGAAAAGATACTCAGCGGATCGATAATATTACAAACTTCTCTTGATGGAGAAACGTGGATTACTGATGTGGTAAAAACGAACATTGCCAGGAATAAATCTGAGTTCGAGTCGAATTTTTACGATACAAACGGAATACAGCAGGTTAATGGATGTTACTATAGAGTTATCGTTGTTTATAGAGTAGAAAAAAGAGTGGCAGACACTAAAATAGGGCCTATATTAAAAAAACAATATGAGAACAAAAAATGTGCAGAAATATATGAATTTTATTTGATTGATAGCATGGAGGGTGGTGATGATGTAACTTTGCCGACTGATACGCCAAGAAAGGAGCTTGGCAAGCGGATTAACACAGGAAAAGATAACGGTTTTTCCGGAAATGAATCTATCACAGATGAGGATCCTCATTTTGGATGGGATATAGGAACATTCTATTTGAACGGTTATACAAGAGAGCAATTTGTTTCAGGTAGTGAAGAACCGATATTTTTGAAAACTATAGGAGATAGAGTTACACTCTGGTTTAATCTGAAAGAAGATATCGAATGCCTTAATGGAAAAGAAAAGTTGTCCATAAATGAGGATAAAAATGGCTATGATCAATATTTTGGAGTAGAAAAAACCAATTTTAAACATGGAACACTTATTATTCAGTTTACTGATTTTGAAGGGAGAGTACATGAGCCTGTAATTTATACGGATTATCTTGCTGCAAGTGCGAGAGTGGGTGCAGATACAAAAGTTGAACTGTTTGAGGAAGGGGACTATGAAGTTGCGCTTAATTATGAAATAAAAAATAGTTCGGGGCTTAATTCATACACAGATTATAGAATCTTTTTTAAATTTAAAATCAGGAATGGGAATTGCATGGTATATCCGTTTGACGTTAATACAGGAGCAGAATTGTCTGACAATGCATTGACAGAAAATGGATTCAAACTTGATCATATATACATTTACTGTAAAAAATCCATCAACCGAAGATTCGACAACGAAAACAATATATGTTGGTAGTAGTCCGATTTATAGGGCATTAGCAGATGGACAAACGATTGAAAATGTTAATGAGTTGTTGGATCAGGGCGGGCAGCTTCGGGATGATGGTTCAATTTATATTCCTGTATCAGAGGAATCGGAAGAACTGGTCGGAGCAGAAACAGAAGAGATAATTATGGATGAAGATGAATCAGAGAAGAAGGAGGCAGTCGAAATATCAACAGAAGTCGTAGATAAAGTATCAAATAATACAGAGACTGATGCCAAAGTGATAGATAAGAATGTTTTGGTGGAACAGGATAAGCCTGTAATTTCTAATATGGTTATTTTTAGTGTCATAGGAATTGGTATAACCATCATAATACTTGTACTTGTCAGCAGGAGAAATAAGAGTAAAAGAAAGAATGGAAATAATATAGACATAGGTGAGAGTAGCATTCAGAAGGGAGAATGAACAATGAAAAGAATTATATCGTTGATACTTGCGTGTGCTCTGATTCTTTCAGGATGTGCTCAGGCGCAGGGAACATCGGTGGTTACATACGAAACAGAACAAGTAGAAGTTCAAAATGAAAGTTTAAATAATTCTGATGAAGTAAATAAGGAGGTAAAAGAAACTGATCAGTTAAATGAAGAAATACCGACCGCCGAAGAGGAGGATGCGGATCCATCTCCTTATGAATATGTGGTAGATTTTGAGTCTTTAGACGATGCAGATCTTATGCGTTATGTTGAAGACAATATATATGCGGAACTGGTTGAGAAATTGGACTCTGATGAGTATTTATGTAAAATGTAAGTACAGCTTATGTCTCTCAGGAGTACATAGATGAGTTGACATTTAATTCTCAGTCAAATATATATTTCGGATTTACACTTGCAGAACTGGATGAAATGTTTCAGGGAACAAGATATGTGTTTACCCTTGGAGAAGAAGGGGATACAATAGTAACTGCGTTTGAGGAATATGATGACACATATGAAAAAGTAATAAAAAATGTTGCAATGGGCAGCGGTGTGATTTTGGTATGCGTTACAGTTTCAGTGGTAACAGGTGGAGTGGGAGCTCCTGCTGTGAGTATGATTTTTGCAGCTTCTGCAAGAACGGGAACAATATATGCATTATCCTCAGGTGCTTTGAGTGCTGTTGCGGCGGGTGTTGTAACAGGAATACAGACAAAAGATATGGAGCAGGCGAAGGAAGCTGCTTTACTTGCTGGAAGCGAAAGCTTTAAATGGGGGGCGATATCAGGTGTTATCTCTGGAGGTGCTTCAGAGGCTATAGTACTGAAAGGTGCAACAATGAAGGGCCTTACCATGAATGAGGCTGCTGTTATACAGAAAGAATCAAAATATCCGGTGGAAGTGATAAAGCAATTTCATAATATAGAGGAATATGAAGTGTTCAAAACGGCTAATCTTAAACCGTATATGATAAATGGAAAAACGGCATTAGTCAGAGCTGATATTGATCTTAAACAGTTGGATGAATTGGAGCGCACCAATCTTCGGCGAATGGAGCTTGGTTTAGCACCTTTGGATGCAAATGGTGCTTCATATGAGTTGCATCACATAGGGCAGGAAGCGGATGCAACATTAGCTATTCTAACACAGGCAGAGCACGATAATGCGGTTTTGCACGGATATAAAATAATATCTGAGATAGATAGAAAAGCTTTTGCTGCTCAAAGAAGGAAATTTTGGAAAACAATGGCTATTGTGCTTGAAACAGGAGGGGTATAGTAATGACAGAATTTGTTAGAATTTTAAAAAATTTTGATGATTATTTTGCGACAGAGGGGACAGATGCGAAATCTGTGGAAGATGCTGAGCAAGCACTGTCGTTAAAATTTGCAAAGGAGTACGTACAATATCTGAAAGAATGCGGGGTGGCTTCAGCAGATGGACATGAGTTTACCGGTTTGATAAAATCGAAACGTCTTAATGTAGTAGATGTGACAGAAACTGCAAGAAAGAAAAATGTTAATATTCCATTGGATTTATATGTAGTAGAAGAGCTTCAGATTGATGGCATTATCATATGGCAATCAGAGGATGGAAAAGTATTTCAGACAGTATGTAACGGAAAACCGGAGATGATCAATTCATCTCTTGCAGATTATATCGCTCAGGAAGTATAATCAATGATTAAGATGAAAGAGTATGATTTTAATTGTTATGCAGAGATAGAGATGCCAATATATCGAAGTAAAATCAAATGTTACGTTACTTGATTATGCTAAAAGGTCAGATTATTGTTGGAAAAAGGGAGACGTCATTATGATTATTTATCATGCCAGCAAGGAGATAGTCGAATTTCCGGAAGTGCGTAAAACAAAATACACAAAAGATTTTTCCTGGGGATTTTATTGTACAGGTAATTTTGAGCAGGCAGTACGCTGGGCTAACAGGGGAAATGGCGAGCCGGTTATCAATTATTACTCTTATGAACGAAATGAGAAACTGTCTGTTTTAAAGTTCGACCATATGACAGATGAATGGCTGGACTTTATAGCAAAATGCAGAAGTGGAGAAACACATCCGTATGATATCGTGGAAGGGCCGATGGCAAACGATACAGTATGGAATTATGTAAATGATTTTATAACAGGCAGGATAAACAGAAAACAGTTTTGGGCATTGGCGGAATTTAAATATCCAACGCACCAGATCAGTTTTCATACGTTGACAGCATTAAATTGTCTTACTTTTGACAGGAGTGAAATTGTTTATGACAAAAAAGGAAAGAAATGACTATTTTTATGTGTGTTCGTTGATTGAATATGTGGCGAGAGAGACGAAAAACAGACGTGGTGCCGTCACTGAAAAAATAGGGCGGGAAGGTATCGAAAAACTGTTGTATGACGCGGAGGTAAATCATTGTCTTTCCTTTGAGCAGGTAAGTGATGAGGTGATAGAGCATTACGGGATCACAGCAGGGGATTTTGACACGATCACAGACTGCAAATATGCGGTTCCGAGTTTTATGGACATAGGAAAACTGTACAGTATTATGATTGAAGATTGTGCGGAAAAGGGAAAAGAAGTGGATGAGCTGATGAAAATTTTTTCCTCTTTTATCAGTGATAAGATATCCGATTTTCAGACGGATGTTTATTATCAGAACCCGAGTTATCTGGAATGTTCATACAGGGAAGGCTATTTGCTGGATTAAATCATTGCGTCTGTAGGATTAAATCATTGCGTCCCACTTGACAAACTACCCGATATTTTGTACTCTTTTTGTGCTGGCATATTCCGAAGGGGAATAATGCCGGAGTCGGGGAAAGCGGATATACTTTGCAAATCCCTGCATAAAAACCGCTGCGGCGGCATTCCGCAGACGAAGGAGGAGATGTAAGATGCAAAAGAAAATGTTTGAGTTTAAGACAAAGACCATTGTGGCGACAGGTCTTGGGGCAGCGTTATTTACCCTGCTGTTCATGTATGTGAAAGTTCCCACAGGTATTCCTGAGACGGAGATCCAGACCGCGTACGGTATCGGCGCGTTCTTCGGCGCACTGTTTGGACCGATTGCGGGGGGACTCATCGCTTTTATTGGCCATGCACTGTCTGATTCTGTACAGTACGGTTCCGCATGGTGGAGCTGGGTAGTTGCCAGCGGCGTTGCATGTTTCGGTGCAGGTCTTGTATATCCGAAGCTGAAAGTGGAAGAAGGTATATTTGGCGTCAGGGATATTCTGCTGTTTAATGGATATCAGATCGTCGCTAACGCGATCGCGTGGATCCTTGTTGCGCCTATACTGGATATCGTGATCTATGCGGAGCCTGTGAATCTGGTATTTACACAGGGTATTACGGCAACGCTTCTGAATGCGATTTCTGCGGGGGTGATCGGTACGCTGTTACTGTTCGCTTACAGCAAGACGAGAGCGAAGAAAGGTTCTCTGACGAAGGAATAAGCAGAAAAAGGAATTCCTGACGAAGGACGGACAGGAAAAATAGAAACAGGACGGATGGCGCAGGCTTAGTCTGTGCCTTCTGCCTGATGGAGTATTTATGAAAATAACCTATTTGGGACACAGTGGCTTTCTGGTGGAGACGAAGGAGCATTATCTGCTCTTTGATTATTACACCGGAAAGCTGCCTGCGTTTTTGCCGGAAAAAAAGCTGACCGTGTTTGTCAGCCATAGTCATCAGGATCACTACAACAAAGAGATTTTTGCGCTGCAGTGCGGCGCGGACGAGGGAAACGGACAGGAAAAGCATGCCATGCAGATTGTGACAGAGAAGATGCAGGAAGATCATGCTGTGCAGGAAGTGCCAGAAAAGAAGCTGTCTGAGAGACGGCGTATTGTCTATGTGCTGTCAAAGGATATCCGCAGAAAGCAGGCGGAGGAACTGGTCAGGAAAGAAAATACCCTGCTGTCTGTGAAGGCGCATGAGAAGTATACTTTGTATGAAGGGCAGATGACGGTGGAGACGCTGCGGTCCACGGATCTGGGTGTGGCTTATATAGTGACGGTCACGGAGGACGGTGGGAAGTCTTACCGCTTTTATCATGCGGGGGACCTGAACCTCTGGAAGTGGGAGGGAGAGTCGAAGGCCTACAATAACAATATGGAGGCAAACTACAGGCGGGAGATGGAGCGGCTTAAGGGACAGTATTTTGATGCGGCTTTCGTACCTCTTGATCCGCGGCTTGAAGGAACTGCTTTCGGCGGACTGGATCTGTTTTTAGAGACGGCAAAGGCAGAGATTGCCTTTCCGATGCACTTCTGGAAAAAGTTTGGAATTATCCGGGAGTATTTGAGGGCCAGGCCACAGGTGAAGAATCTTGTGGAGTTGAAGGAGGAGGGCAGGACCTACGAATTTTAAACAACTGCCAAACCGCAATGTCGTTTAGTCAGCACCCTGGTTCAGCCTTCTGCTACAATTTTAAACGGATAGCGGTGTCATGTTATAAAGCCGGAAAGGAATAATAGAATAAAAAAATAAAGTCATACAGGCACTTTCCCTCTCATAAACTGTTACAAGATAATGGAATGTTGTATCAGTGGATGGAGGGGAATTTTTATGGAACATTTGAATACCGCAGGCGTGGCAGGGGGAGCTGCCGGCGAAGAGAAAGAATTTAATTTATATCGGGATATTAAATTTCGGACGGACGGGGAGATCTATCTGGGGGTGGTGGGGCCTGTCAGGACGGGAAAATCCACATTTATCAAACGGTTTATGGATCTTTTAGTGATTCCATATATGGAGAATGAGCATGAAAGGCTGCGGGCGCAGGACGAGATGCCCCAGAGCGGCACGGGACGGACGATCACCACGACAGAACCCAAATTTATCCCCAAGGAGGCGGCGGACATCCGTCTGCAGGACGGTATCCATATGAAGGTGCGTCTCGTGGACTGCGTCGGCTTTATGATCCCCGGGGCGGCGGGAGCGCTGGAGGAAGATGTGGAGCGGATGGTAAAGACGCCCTGGTTTGAGGAGGAGATTCCCTTTACCCAGGCGGCGGAGATCGGCACTGAGAAGGTGATCAAAGATCATTCCACCATCGGGATCGCAGTATTTTCCGATGGAAGTTTCGGGGAGTTTGCAAGGAACGATTACAGAGAGGCGGAAGAGAGAACCGTCCAGGAACTGCGGCAGATGGGCAAGCCTTTCCTGATCATTTTAAATTCCGCGAAGCCCTACAGCGAGGAGACAAGGCAGACGGCGGCGGAGTTGGAGGAGAAATATCATGTGGCGGTGCTGCCTGTGAACTGTGAGCAGATGAAGCAGACCGATGTGCAGAATATTTTACAGGAGGCGCTCTATGAGTTCCCGGTATCCCAGGTGGAGTTTTATATGCCGAAGTGGGTGGAGATGCTGCCTGCTGACCATGAGATGAAACAGGCGTTGATCGAGACGGTGCGGGAACTGATGAAATCTGTGAGCACGATGCATCAGTTTATGAAGCAGGGGCTGACGATGGACTGTCCCTATATCAATGAGGCAAAACTGGAACAGATCTCACTTTCGGACGGTACGATCCGTATTGTGCTGGAGGTGGAGGAGCATTATTATTATGAGCTGCTCAGCCAGATGATGGGACAGAACGTGGAGAACGAGTACCAGCTGATGCAGATCTTACGGGAATTTGCGGCAATGAAGCAGGAGTATGTGAAGGTGGAGGAGGCTCTGGATCAGGTCAGAAGGAAGGGGTATGGCGTGGTTGCCCCGGAGAAGGGAGAAATTTCTCTGGAAGAGCCGGAGATCATACGCCACGGCAATAAATACGGCGTGAAGATCAAGGCGGAGAGTCCTTCCATTCATATGATCCGGGCCAATATCGAGACGGAGATCGCTCCCATCGTGGGGACGGAAGAGCAGGCGAAGGACTTGATTGAATATATAAAAGACGCCGACCAGGGAGATGAGGGGATCTGGGAGACCAATATTTTTGGCAAGACCGTAGAACAGCTCGTTCAGGACGGTATTCACGGAAAGATCGGCATGATGGGAGACGAGTGTCAGCTGAAACTGCAGGAGACGATGCAGAAGATCGTGAACGAGAGCAATGGAAAGATGATCTGCATAATTATCTGACCTGACGAAAATAAAAAATTGTCAAGATATCAGCAAAAGAAAATTGAAAATTTACCGGAATCACAGAAAGAAAAAGTGTAAATTTTGCAGGAACTTTGTAACATATGCCGATTGTGGACATAATATACCCATGCTATACTAAGAAACGTAGCAATTATAAAATTTTTATAAACTTAAGGAAACAGCTTTTCGATATAATCCGGGTGATAGGGAACCGGAGTTTCTACCAGATACCGTAAATATCTGACTATCGGAAGAAAAGATACAAAAGTAAAAAGATATTACTTTTCACCGATATACTTCGAAAAAGCTTTTTCCCGCACCCGGTATAATTTCAACAGGGATTATACCGGCGCCGAGCGAAGCGAGTGTGCATCGCGAAGCGCATCATGTCTGAAAGACATGGGAGAGTTAAAGGAGGAGAAGAAGAGAGTATGGAAAATTTCTTCAAAGTGAAAGAAAAAGGTTCCACTGTCAGAACCGAGGTACTTGCGGGACTGACGACATTTATGGCGATGGCATATATCCTGATGGTAAATGCCGGCATGTTTTCTGATCTGGAGGGCGTGTCCTATAATGCGATTTATATCGCCACGGCGATCTCCGCTGTGATCGGCACGATCCTGATCGGCGTACTTGCCAATCTGCCGCTTGCACAGGCTTCCGGTATGGGCCTGAATGCGTTCTTTGTATATACCGTATGTTTCGGCTTCGGTCTGAGCTATGCCAACGCGCTGCTTTTGGTGCTGGTGGATGGTATCATCTTTATCATTCTGACAGTGACAGGCCTCAGGGAGAAGATCTTTGAAGCGATCCCGGATCATGTGCGGGTGGCGATCCCGGCAGGTATCGGTCTGTTTATCGCCTTCATCGGTCTGCAGAATGCAGGTATTGTTGTAAATAATCAGTCCACCTGCGTCAGCCTGGTTTCCCTGAATGTATTTTCGGGAACAGCTACCTGGGCTTCCGTGATGCCGATCCTTGTGACGCTGGGCAGCGTCATCGCCATTGCGGTGATGTCGAAGAAGGGTGTGAAGGGTTCCGTGCTTTTAGGTATCGTGGGCGGCGCGGTTGCTTACTATGTTCTGGGTATCACGGTTTCCGGTTTTTATGACGGTTTTGCGGCATCTTTAAGCTTTAATCCGTTTACGGCTTTTGCGGATTTCGGTTCCCAGGCTTTCGGGAAGGTATTTACGGCAGGTTTTGATTTCTCGGATTATCTGGCGGCGGGACATACTACGACGGAGCTTGCTGTTCTGATTATAACTACATCCCTTGCATTCTGCCTGGTGGATATGTTTGATACGTTGGGGACGCTGTACGGGGCCTGCGCCAGAGGCGATCTCCTGACAAAGGACGGCAAGGTGCCCAACATGGACAAGGCTATGCTGGCGGACGCTATCGCAACCACCTGCGGCGCGGTGTGCGGTACTTCCACCGTTACGACCTTTGTGGAATCTTCCGCGGGCGTGGCGGAAGGCGGCAGAACAGGCCTTTCTTCCATCGTGACAGGAGCGTTATTCTTTATCGCGATGTTCTTAAGCCCTGTTGCGGCGTTGATTCCGGGCTGTGCAACGGCGGCGGCACTGATCTATGTGGGCGTTTTGATGATGAACTGTGTCAGAAATATCGACTGGCTGAATGCGGATACGGCGGTTCCGGCATTTCTGACCGTAGCCATGATGCCGATGACTTACAATATTTCCTATGGTATCGCGTTTGGCGTGCTGGCGCATATCTTTATCTGCCTGTTTACCGGCAAGGCAAAGGAGATCAAGGCAGGAACCTGGGTGATCGGTATTCTGTTTGCGATCATGTTCTTTGTGACGCACTGAGGTGAGCGGGACGGCAGGAAACAATATGTTTTGAGTCAGTAAAATAAAGAGGAAATGGGGCTCTTTGCAGTGGATGTGAGGAGCTCCTTTTATTTTTGAGGGCAAAATGCCAGGCAAGCCTGGCATTAGCCAAGGTAGCCATGCTCCAAGCCAATCTTTGGTTGGCTTGGATATCCATTGGCGACTGCCGCGAGGGTGAAATTGCTTCGGGTTTTAGGAGTGTTCTTGAGAATTTCTTGAGATATACATGATAAAATAGACACAGTACACACAGAGGGGGTGTCAAAACTGAGAGAAAGAATACTGATTGTGGATGACGAGCGGGGCATTGTTGATATGATGAAAGCTTACTTTTCTCCGCAATACGAAGTTTTGACCGCTTACAGCGGCGAAGAAGCACTGAAAAAAGCGGAAAAACGGCCGGATTTAATCCTGCTGGACATCAATATGCCTGGAATAAATGGCCTGACCGTCTGCCAGACCATACGGGAACATGTCGCCTGCCCGATTCTGTTCCTGACGGCCCGCATAGAATCCGCCGACAAGATCACGGGCTTTCAGGCCGGGGCAGACGATTACATTGTAAAGCCCTTTGATCTGGACGAGCTGGCGGCAAGAATTGCCGCCCATCTGCGAAGGGAGAAAAGATGGCACAGTCAGTCCACAGTACGCTTCTTTGGAGAACTTGCGGTTGATTATTCTGCCCGGACTGTGACGATTGATCATGAGGCGATTACACTGTCCAGGCGGGAATTTGACATACTGGAACTGCTTTCTTTGCATGCAGGACAGGTATTTGACCGGGAACGGATCTACGAAACGGTGTGGGGGATTGACGGGGACGGAAACAGCGATACCGTCATGGAGCATGTCCGGAAAATCCGGGCAAAGTTTGCGGCGCATACGCTCCATAGCTACATTGAAACAGTTTGGGGGTGCGGGTATAAATGGAATGGCTGAAAAATATGAGTTTGAAAAAGTCACTTTTTCTTCTGTCTGTGGGATGTGTTCTTGTTTCACTTATCCTTATCTTTCTGGTATTTTCGGTCTGCGGCGCAATCAGGGAAAACTATCCCACCTGCGGCATTTCCTTTTCGTTCGGCGGCGCGGAGACAAGATTGGAACCGGTTACCGAAGAACAGCAGCGCGTTTTATCTCTGCTGTCCGGAATTGAGATTTTTTCCTGCGCAGTGTTTCCGTTGACAGGTCTGGGAATCGCTGGCGGCCTGTTTTACCGCATCAAGTTAAAAAGGCCGATTGAGCTATTGCGGGACGGCACAGAGCATATCCGGGCAAATGATCTCAATTTCTCCATTCCGGCAGTATCGACGGACGAGCTCGGCCAGATCTGTGCGGCTTTTGAAACCATGCGGCTGGAGCTTTTAAAAACAAATAAAGAGTTATGGCATCAGGCCGAGGAACGCAAACGGTTGAATGCCGCATTTGCCCATGATCTGCGAAATCCCATTACGGTCTTAAAGGGCAGCTTGAAATTGCTGCGGAAAGGTACGCCGGATGAACAGATCATTGACCGTCTTCAAAGCTATACTTTGAGAATAGAACAGTATGTGGAGGCTATGAGCAGTATCCAGCGCATCGAGCAGATGCCGGTGCGGATCAGTGAGGTGACTGCCCTTACTTTGCGGACAGAATTGGAGGAGACCGCCAGATTATTTGCTCCTGCTCTGGATATTGCGCTCTCTGTGCCGGATATGGGAACGCTCCGAATGGACCATGGGATATTCCTAAATGTGGCGGAAAATCTAATCGGAAATGCAGCGCGCTTTGCCGGAAAAAAATTAGAGATTGCTCTTTCCCTGGCAGAAAACACCTTATTCCTTTCGGTGATGGACGATGGCCCCGGGTTTCCCGCCGGATTGCTGGAAAGCGGGCCAAAACCTTTTGGAAAGCTGGAAGAAAACGCCGAACATTTTGGTATGGGATTGTACAGCAGCAGTCTCCTGTGCCTGAAGCATGGAGGAAGCCTACGGTTTAAGAACAGCCAGACGGGTGCGATCGCCACCGCGTCCATTCAGGTAAATCTCAAATTTTGAGCGTTTTTTGAGATTTGTGTTGTAAACTCTCCCTATCAACGATAAGGAGGGTTTTACTATGAGAATGGAAGCTAAAGAGTTATCCAAAATTTATGGCAGCGGTGAGAACCAGATCGTCGCTTTGGATAAGGCCAATATGGAAATGGATGGGAATGATTTTATTTCCATCATGGGGCCGTCGGGAAGCGGTAAAAGTACACTTCTTCATCTTTTGTCAGGGCTTGACAGGCCGACTTCCGGCGCCCTGACTTATGACGGCAGGGACATATACAGCTTAAGCGATAAGGAGCTGTCCGGTTTTCGCCGTCGGCATATCGGTTTCATTTTCCAGCAGTTTCATCTTCTGCCTGTCCTGACGGCAAAAGAGAACATCATCATGCCCCTGCTTTTAGATAAAAGACAGCCGGATGAAGCGTATTTGGAGCAGCTGACACAGATGCTTGGCATCCATGACCGCCTGACTCATTTGCCCCATGAGCTTTCCGGTGGACAGCAGCAGCGTGTCGCGATTGCGCGTGCGCTGGCTGCACGGCCTGACATTATCTTTGCGGACGAGCCCACCGGAAACCTGGACAGCAAAAGCGGCGGCGAGGTGATGGTGCTGCTGCAAAATATCTGGAAAAAGATGGGGACGAAACTGGTTGTCATCACCCATGACAGCCGGGTGGCGCAGATGGCCGACAGACAGTTTGTGATCGTGGACGGCGTTCTTTCGGAGGTGACAGCAAGATGAAATCTTACCATGCGTTGGCACTCAAAGAGATCAGGGCGCAAAAAATGACCTTTACCCTGATTCTGATCGCCATTATTCTTTCCACAATGATGACGACGGTGATCGGGCAGTCTGTCGGGGTGCTGTCCGCCATGCGAGGGCAGCAGGCCATTGCTCTGGGGGGTGATCGCTATGCCACATTTTTGCAGATGAAGGAAGAGCAGGTTATGACGCTGCAAAAGGATTCCCGATTGTCCTTTGTCGGGGAATATGTCACTTTGGGGACTCTGGAACTCAATTCATCCCTTTCACTGAGGTTAAATGAATATCAGGAAGATGTTACTGCGATATATCCCACGATCGCCAGAGTAAAGGAAGGGCGGTTGCCGGAAGCACCTATGGAAATTGCGCTGCCGGAGAATGTGCTGCAATACCTCGGACTTGCGGGCGATCCTGGCGAACCTGTTTCACTTTCGCTGTCAAAGGCTCTCCGCCACGGAATCGAGAGTTCTTCTTATGATTTTACGGCGGATTTTACGCTGGCAGGCATTTTGGAGAGCAATTATCTGAATTACAGCTCTGGCGGTGTCACCGGCGTGGTGGGCAGGGGAACGGCAGCATCCCTGCTGCCGGAGAACTATCTCTATTACAATGTGGATATTCGGACAGCCGCTGGCAGTACATTTCAAGAGACTGTGAATGATTTGATTGCTGCGTTTGACATCCATGAGTTGGATACGATATATAATACGCCCTATCTGGACGCTCTAGGTATCCGCTGCGATGATGGTGGAGCTGACGTATCCGACCAGGGATTTTCTTTTATGCTGGCGGCAGGAATTATGGTCGGACTTCTGCTTCTTTTTGCGGCAGGGTTGGTGATCTATAATATTCTGAAAATCGCAGTATCCATACGGATCGGGCAGTATGGTATTTTGCGCGCCATCGGCGGAGAGAAAAGGCAGCTGTATTTTCTCGTGACTGCCCAGGTACTTATACTCTGTGTGATTGGTATTCCTGTTGGGCTCCTGTCCGGAACTCTGTCAGCAAAAGGCATCCTGACCGCTGCAACCGGCCTGGTTTCTCCGGAAATCTTTATGGTGCAAAGCAGAGAGGAACTCAATCTTTTGATTGCGGAAAACAGTTCAAACAGAGGTGTTTTCCTGTTGACAGGCGCACTCATTACATTGGTTTTTGCGTTTCTCGCTGCTGTCCCAGCAGCCCGATATGCCGCAAAGGTATCTCCAACTGTGGCTATGACGGGGCGGGGCAGCAAGGTCAGACGCAGGAAGCGGAAAACGAAAAAAATCCGGAATTTTGAAGCGTTTTATGCCAGACTTAATCTAAAGCGCAATCGTGGACGCACGGCAATTACAATGTTGTCCCTTGTTATGAGCATTACTGTTTTTATTGCGCTGCAAAGTTTCAGCTCTTTGTTAGATGCTTCCACCATGATACCGGATCATCTCGGAGATTATTCGGTTGTCAATGAACACAGCGGCATTCCTTCCGGTGAACTTGCCGCACTGGAAGCGGATGAAAATGTGTCCGCTGTGGCGGCAGAACAGTTTTCACTCTACGAATTGGATGAACAGTACCATCCCATCGGCATGGAAACCGGTATTACGCTGGGTATCGGCGAGTGCCTGCAGGTCGTTGGCTTAAATGACTGCTGGATGGAGGATGTATTCGCGAAACGTCTGACGCCGGAACAGATGGAGCAGTTGAAAGCAGGAGAGGGCTGTGTGATACGCAATCCGATTCTCATGCAGATTGGAGAGGAACAGATCGGCACCACGCAGATTGAGGAAGGCACACACATTACCGTTGCGGGAAAGGATTTGCCGGTGCTGTTGTCGCTTAGTGGATATGACACCTATTTTAGCGTAGGCAACAGCGGATTTACGAACGGCGTCCAGGTCCTGGTCAGCGATCGCTTGTATCCGCAGATTACCGGAACAGACAGCTATGCGGAACTGCGGCCCATCCTGTCGACAGGCGCTGACCGGAGTACATTTGACAAAGTATTGGAGCGGTTATGTCAGCGGATTCCGGGCAGTACGGTTATATCTTACGAGCAGGCCGACCGTCAGAAGGCGGAGAGCTTCGAACAGATCAGGCTGTTAGCATGGGGACTGATTTTGTTTATCACACTGATTGGTCTGCTGAATATCATCAACACTGTCTATACCAACATCCACACCCGCATTGCGGAAATTGGTATGCAGCGGGCCATTGGTATGAGCGCGGGAAGTCTGTTCAAAGTATTCTTGTGGGAAGGAGCCTATTATGGCCTGTTCTCTGCGGGAATCGGAAGCGCGGCCGGATATATTTGCGTGATTTTGGTGGAGGCTGCCAGGACAGATGCCATTCAGCTGGCGGCTGTTCCCATTCTTCCAATCGCAGAGGCAACCGTGCTTGCGATCGGAGCCTGCCTGTTTGCAACGTGCATTCCGTTAAGAAGAATCAGTAAGATGAGTATCGTGGATTCTATCGAAACAGTTGAGTAAAAGAATGGATCTGCCTGTCGGCAGAAAGGAAAAAGACGCTGTCAGGCAGGTCTGTTGCCGGATGTCAGGAAAGTGTGCGAAAAATCAGGACATTTTACTTGACCGCTGTTTTAATATGTATTATACTGTACTTGTTAATACAATACAGTTGAAGACAGAAAGGCGGTGCAGGTTTGGAGATCGTTGTAAGCAATAAAACAAGCCGTCCTCTGTATGAGCAGATCACATCACAGATCAAAATGCAGATCATGAGCGGAGAGCTGAAAGCCGGGGAAGCGCTTCCCTCGATCCGCTCTCTGGCGAAATCGCTGCAGATCAGTGTGCTGACTGTACAGAAGGCGTATGATGTTCTCCAGGAACAGGGGTTTATTGAGACAACAGCCGGAAAAGGGTGTTTTGTTTCGGCTCAGAATCCTGATTTTTATCTGGAGGAACAGCAGAAAAAGATTGAGGAGCACTTGGCGGAAGCGATCGAGATAGCCCGCACAAGCGGGATAACGCTTGATAAGCTGTCAGGCCTACTGACACTGCTGTATGAGGAGGAACCATCATGAAAAATGCTTTGTCCGTTTCGGGACTTACCAAAACATATCCGGATTTTACATTGGATCACGTGTCGTTTGACGTGCCCTGCGGCTCCGTGGTCGGGCTGATCGGCGAAAACGGCGCAGGAAAGAGTACAACAGTCAATGCGGTTTTGGGACTAATCGGGAAAGAATCCGGTCATGTCGCCATCCTGGGGAGAGAAGGGCTGGATGATCCTGTAAAAGAACAGATCGGCGCAGTGTTTGACGGCAGCAATTACCCGGAAATTCTTTCTCCGGCAAAGATAGGCCGGATCATGAAACATATGTACCATTCCTGGGATGAGCAGATATGGTTACGCTTTTTAAAGCAGTTTTCCCTGCCCGCTGACAAGCCGATCAGACAGTTTTCCAGGGGCATGAAAATGAAGCTGGCTATCTCCGCAGCCCTTTCTCACCATCCCAGGTTACTGATTCTGGATGAAGCCACAAGCGGGCTCGATCCGGTGGTCAGGGACGATATTCTGGATATGCTGTTGGATTTTGTGCAGGATGAGGAGCACTCCATTCTGGTATCTTCCCATATTACCAGCGATCTGGAAAAGATTGCCGATTATATCGTGTTTCTTCATGGGGGAAGGGTGGTCTTTTCGAAGAGGAAAGACGAACTGACAGAACAGTACGGGATCCTCAAGTGCGGCACCGCCCAGTTTGAGGCGCTTGATAAGTCTGATATCATTGTGTGCCGCAAAATGGACTATGCGTGGCAGGTTCTGGTTTCGGACAGGGAAAGAATACAGAAAAAGTATCCGAAGGCAATGGTAGTTCCGACGACGATCGATGAGATCATGCTGCTCTATGTAAAGGGGGAAAAGGGATGAAAGGTGTTTTGTTGAAAGATTTGTATATTGCAAAGAACAATATTGTTGTGACGGTGGTCAGCCTGATCGTTCTGGGCTTTGGGCTTTCCTTTCTGCTGGAGACAAGCGCGCTTCTGGTTCTCGCGCCGGCTGTCTCCACGACGGCAGTTTTTATCAGCATCACAAGCGATGCGGCTTCCGGCTGGAATAAGAATGTGATTACCATGCCTCTTTCGAGAGGAAGGATCATCGGTGAGAAGTATGCTTTTTATAGTATACTTGCCGTATTCGGGGTGCTTGCTGCACTGATTCCCTGTGGGATTCTCGAAATGATCGGTGCGGATATCACAGTATCCTCTCTGTGTCTGTACGGCGCTATCGGTATGAGCGCAGCCTTATTTGCGGGCGGAATCAGTCTGCCCTGCGCCTATCTGTTTGATCCGGAAAAATCTCAGATCGTCTTTATGATGTCCTTTCTGGCATCCACGGGGATGATCGTGGCGCTTGTCCTCTTTATCAATCTGTTTCTTTCTGTGAAGGATCATATACTTTTAACGTTTGTGATTGTACTTGGTGCGGCAGCTCTTTGCTTTTTTGTGTCTTATCAGATTGCGGTGAAAGTTTATCAGAGGCGGGATATCGTTTGAACAGAAAAGCAGTATGGTTTTTGATGGCAGGGCGGAACAGGAATCACCGTGAAGGGTTTTTGTGTTCCCTGAAGTGAATTGTTAGTAAAGTGGGTTTTGCCAAAAACAAGTGGAAGAAAAGCTGGTGTGCAGGTGGTTCTTATAAAATGAATATGGTAAAATTTTATAAGAAATGTATTTACTGGCAAAAGGCACACCGTTGCTGGAGAAGGGCTATAAAGGTGTGTTTGAGGGTTTGCCGGAAGAAAAACAGTCGGAACTTATCATGAGGAAAGCTACTTTTGCAAAAGCGGCAGAGATATATCTATAATGTTGTTTTTGTGAGGAAAATGGAACGGTAGTTGGCGAATAATCAAAGGTTAGAAAGGCTCTGTGAGATGCAGAGCTTTTCTTATTTGTGTTTTATGAAAAAATGGAATGAATGAGTGGGATTTCGCCGTAATCGGCATTGTGGAAATGTCGTATAACTGGCTATCTTATGGAGTTGTGGGTAACTCTGTTTGCAGGATGTGGGAAAGCTGCACTTTGCTTTTCCATGTCCTGTGAATAGAGTTATCCATGACGGAATAGTCAGTTATGCACATTTCCATGATGCAGTTTTTATGGCAAGTCTGTTCATTTTACAAAAATTTGACATAAGTTATGTTTTTGATTTTACAAGCAGTATCTATGATAAAAAGCGTAGAAGAAAATATCACAAAGAAAAAAGGAGAAAATTATTATGAAAAAAATTGTTACTTTTGTTGCCACTTTATCACTTGCACTCGTAGCTATGACCGGATGCGGGAAGGCGGACAGCAAAACAGTATCTACGGATGGCTCAACCTCTATGGAAAAAGTAATCGGTGCTTTGGGCGAAGCTTTTGAGGAAAACAATTCCGGTGTAACCTTTACATATAACCCTACCGGTTCCGGCTCCGGAATTACGGCTGTGGCAGAAGGACGCTGCGATATTGGTCTTTCCAGCCGTAACTTAAAGGAAGAAGAAAAAGCGCAGGGATTGACTGAAACGGTGCTTGCGCTTGACGGGATTGCTGTCATTGTAAATCCGGATAATCCGGTAAATGACCTTGACCTTGAAACGATTAGCAGGATTTATAGAGGGGAAATAACAAACTGGCAGGATATAGGCGGCAATGATCTGGAAATTGTCCTGATTGGACGTGAAGCCGGGAGTGGTACAAGAGATGGCTTTGAATCCATTACGGACACGGAGGATGCCTGCAAATACCGTCAGGAGCTTACATCTACCGGAGATGTGATTACAACGGTGGCAGACAATCCAGCGGCAATCGGATATGCTTCCCTTGCATCTGTAAAGGATACGGTAAAAACCCTTTCTGTCGGCGGTATTGTACCTGCGGAGGAAACGGTAAAAGATGGTAGCTATGTGGTGCAGCGTCCGTTTGTGTTAGTGACAAAGAGCGGCGCAGAGCTTTCGGCAACTGCACAGAAATTCTTTGATTATATTACTTCATCTGAAGCAGGTGAGATTATCTCATCTGCGGGTGCAGTACCAGTAAATAAATAATCCGGCGGATTATGAAAGGTTTTGGAAGGTGAAGTCAAATGAACAAAAAACAGTTCATGGAGAATGCCATACATGGCATATTCCTGATACTTGGTCTGATTACAGTTGGCTGTGTACTCCTGATTACTGTTTACCTTGTCATATCAGGGATTCCGGCTATCCGAAAAATAGGAGTTTTGAATTTCCTTTTCGGGAAGAAATGGGCTTCTACAGCAGCACAGCCGCAATATGGGATTTTTCCGTTTATCCTTACCAGTATTTATGGTACGGCTGGCGCAATCGTACTTGGAGTGCCAATTGGCTTTATGACAGCAGTTTATCTTGCTAAGATTGCGCCGTTAAAAATAAAAACCGTTATTGAAACAGCGGTAAGTTTATTGGCTGGCATTCCGTCGGTAGTTTATGGGCTTGTGGGAATGATGGTGCTTGTGCCAGGGATACGGATTGTTTTCCATATCCCCGATGGAGCCAGCCTGTTTGCTGCTATCATTGTACTTGCAATTATGATATTACCCTCAATCATTAAAGTGTCGCTTACGGCATTAGAAGCTGTTCCAAAGGAATATGAGGATGCTTCCCTTGCGCTTGGTTCGACACCGATTGAAACATACTTCCGTGTATCCGTTCCGGCGGCAAAAAGCGGCATTGCGGCGGCTGTTGTGTTAGGCGTTGGCAGGGCTATCGGCGAGGCTATGGCTATTATGATGGTGGCGGGGAACGCCCCAAATATGCCGAAAATTTTTCAGAGCGTCCGTTTCCTTACAACCGCTGTGGCAAGTGAAATGTCTTATGCGGCTGACGGAAGTTTACAGAAACAGGCATTATTTTCGATTGCGTTGGTTTTATTCCTCTTTATTATGCTGATAAATGCCGTATTAAATTTCTTTTTGAAACAAAGCAAGGAGTAAATATAGATGGAAAAACAATCAATTTCCCTTAGAAGGAAAACATATATTACAGCCATGCGTGTGTTGATGGGGATTTCCGTATGCATTACTTGTGCATTGGTATTATTTTTGATTGGTTATGTATTGTGGAAAGGGCTGCCGAATGTATCTTGGGAGCTGCTTACTACGAAACCGAGTTATCTGTCTGACCGGATCGGGATACTGCCGGATATTCTTAACACAGTCTATATTGTAGCGGCAACTTTGGTATTTGTTCTCCCGCTTGGAGTTGGTGCGGCGATTTATCTTACAGAATATGCCAAAAATAAGAAACTGGTAGAAATGATTGAGTATGCAGCCGAAACCTTATCAGGGATTCCGTCTATTATTTATGGACTTGTAGGTATGCTGTTTTTCTGTCAGTTTTTTGGTATGAAAACTTCCCTCTTAGCGGGGGCATTTACTTTGGTAATCATGAATCTGCCTACGATTATGCGCACAACGCAGGAAAGCCTGAAAACAGTACCGCAAAGTTACCGTGAAGGTGCTTTTGGGCTGGGAGCTGGAAAGTGGCGTGTGATTTATACCGTTGTGCTTCCAGGTTGTATTGATGGAGTCATAACAGGCTGTATATTGTCAGTGGGGCGAATTTTGGGAGAATCAGCGGCACTTCTTTTTACGGCTGGTTTTGCCCATGCCCTGAACGGGATTCTTGAAGGGCTTGGCAGTGCAGGGGCAACATTGACGGTCGCATTATATGTCTATGCAAAAGAAAACGGGGAATTTGGTATAGCCTTTGCAATTGCCGCTATCCTGATGATTTTGACCATGTTCATCAATCTGTCGGCTACACTGGCGAGCAGATATTTCCAAAAAAGGAGAAATGTATGAATAATATAATGAATCATGACAAAAATCCTGCCATGGTGGTAAAAGACCTGTGCCTGTGGTATAGCAGTACACAGGCTTTGAAAGATGTAAATATTGAGATTGAAGGACAGAGCATTACGGCACTGATTGGCCCCTCCGGGTGTGGGAAGTCTACTTTCCTTAAATCGTTAAACCGAATGAATGACCTTATCGCTGGTGTACGGATTACAGGAGAAGTGTATTATAGGGGCGATAATATTTTTGATGCAGATGTCGATGTCAATGAGCTTCGCCGCAGTATTGGCATGGTTTTTCAAAAGCCGAATCCTTTTCCTATGAGCATCTACGACAATATTGCTTACGGGCCGAGGACACACGGAGTGAAAAATAAGGCAAAATTGGACGATATAATAGAACGCTCTCTGCGTGGGGCGGCAATCTGGGATGAAGTAAAGGACAGGCTGAAAAAATCGGCATTAGGACTGTCAGGCGGTCAGCAGCAGCGGCTCTGCATTGCCCGTGCATTAGCGGTAGAGCCGGATGTGCTTCTGATGGATGAGCCTACAAGCGCACTTGACCCTATTTCCACATCTAAAATAGAGGAACTTGCAATGGAACTTAAAGAAAAGTATACTATTATCATCGTAACGCACAATATGCAACAGGCTGTGCGGATTTCCGATAATACGGCTTTCTTTCTCCTTGGCAATTTAATTGAGTATGGAAATACGGAAAAGATGTTTGAGCAACCAAAGGACAAGCGGACGGAGGATTATATTACGGGGAGGTTTGGATAATGAGAAGTCGTTTTGATGAACAGCTTGTTATGCTGAATAAAGAGCTTACCCAAATGGGGGCAATGTGTGAGGAAGCGATTGCCGCTGCTTCAAAAGCATTAACTATGGGCGACATAAAGCTGGCAGACAAGGTTTTATCCCTTGATGGAGAGATTAACCGGATGGAGCGCACAATCGAAACACTGTGTTTGAAACTGCTGTTACAGCAACAGCCGGTAGCAAGGGATTTACGGCAAATATCTGCAGCCCTTAAAATGATTACTGATATGGAGCGTATTGGAACACAGGCGGCGGATATTGCGGAAATTATCACGTTTCTTGACGGAAGGACTGGAGGGGAATGTGAACAGATCCGGTTTATGGCAGATGCGGCGAGCCAGATGGTTACAGAAAGCATTGACGCTTTTGTAAAACAGGATGTAGTATTGGCTGGTGCGGCGATTGACCGTGATGATGTGGTTGACGATTTGTTTTTACAGGTCAAGTCATCTCTGATTAAGCTGATAGCAGAAAAACCGACAGACGGAGGATATGCGCTGGATTTACTGATGATTGCCAAATATTTTGAGCGTATCGGGGATCATGCGGTAAATATTGCAGAGTGGGTGGCTTTTTCCGTGACAGGAGAACATAAAGGAGCATGATTATGAAAGTATGGTGTGTGGAAGATGATGACAGTATCCGGGATATTGAGGTATATACGCTTAATTCCACTGATTTTGAAGCAAAAGGATTTTTGGATGCAATAGCCTTTCGTGACGCTTTATCTATGGAAAAGCCGGATTTGATAATTCTTGATATTATGCTGCCCGGAGAGGAGGGCGTGGAACTGCTGAAATTTTTAAAAGACAGCCCTGACACTTGCAGGATTCCCGTCATCATGGCAACTGCAAAAGGCATGGAGTATGATAAAATCCAGAGCCTTGATTTAGGTGCGGATGATTATCTTGTAAAGCCTTTTGGGATGATGGAGATGGTTTCCCGTGTGAAAGCGGTACTCCGCCGGTGCAATCCTACAGAGGTAGAACATCTTTTGAAAGCCGGGGGGCTTGTTGTCAATCTGGACGAACATACAGTTTCCATTGATAATGAAAGAATACAGCTTACCTTAAAAGAATTTGAACTTCTCCGGCTGTTCCTTTCCCGTCCGGGCATCGCATTTTCCCGTGACCAGCTTTTTAATGACATATGGGGAGCTGATTATGTCAGTGAAACGAGAACGGTTGATATGCATATCCGTACTCTGCGTGTAAAACTGGGGGATTATGGGAAAATGATTGAAACAGTGCGTGGTGTTGGTTATAGGTTAGAGGTGCAGGCATGACAAAGAAAATTTTTAAATCAATTATGGTTGTAGCGGGGGCTGTCCTGATTGCAAGCCTTGTTATCATCATGGGATGTCTTTACAGTTATTTCAGTAATGTTCGGGGAAAACAGTTGGAGGATGAACTGTCTTTAGCTGCCATAGCCGTTGAAAAGGATGGACGGAACTATCTGGAGGAATTACAGTCAAGGGAGTACCGTTTGACATGGGTTGCTGAAAATGGAGATGTTATATATGATACACAGTCTGACGGGGAAAGTATGGAAAACCATGCGGACAGGGAAGAAATTCAAGAAGCCCTGCGGAATAAAGAGGGAAAAAGCTCACGTTATTCCACGACTCTTTTAGAAAAAACACTTTACTGTGCAAAGCGGCTTAATGATGGTTCAGTATTAAGGATTTCTGTCAGCAGCGTTACGATATGGGTGCTTGTTTTGGGGATGATACAGCCGATTTTAATTGTAGTTGTTGTAACACTCATTTTATCAGGAGTATTAGCAAGCCGTATTTCTAAACATATCATGGAGCCGTTAAACAGACTTGATTTAGAAAAACCGCTGGAAAACGATACTTATGAGGAGCTGGCTCCCCTATTAAACCGTATCAATAAACAGCATAAGCAGATTGATATGCAGTTGTCGGAACTCCAAAGGAAAAATGATGAATTTGCACAGATTACATATGGCATGACGGAAGGGCTTGTCCTTTTGAATGAGAAAAATATAATTCTGAACATTAATCCTGCCGCGCTGAAGCTGTTTCATACGAAACGTTCCAGCATAGGTAAAGATTTTCTGACAGTAGAGAGAAGCCATAATGTGAGCCACGCCATACAGGACGCATTTTCAAGTGGACACAGCGAAATCCGCATAGAACGTGAGGGAAAAGAGTATCAGATCCATGTCAACCGCATTGAATCTAACGGTATTGTAATTGGGGCGGTTGTTCTTGCCTTTGATATAACAGAAGCAGCTTTCGCAGAAAGGAACAGACGGGAGTTTACTGCCAACGTATCACATGAATTGAAAACTCCGCTGCAATCCATAATGGGGAGTGCGGAGTTAATGGAGAACGGTCTTGTAAAATCGGAGGATATGACACGTTTTGTAGGGCATATCCGCACAGAGGCAGGGCGGCTTGTAACATTAATTGATGATATTATCCGTTTATCCCAATTAGACGAGGGATGCGATATGCCGTTTGAAAATGTTGATTTATGTGAGATCGCATCTGAGGTGATGGCAGGACTGGCAGATATAGCAGCGGCAAAAGATATTGAAGTGGCTTTAACAGGAAAAAAGGTTTATATTAAAAGTGTCCGGCGGCTCTTAACAGAAATTATTTTTAACCTCTGTGATAATGCTATCAAGTATAATAAGAACGGCGGTACGGTAGAAGTAGCTATAGGCAGTCAGGAAAATAGTGCCTCGATTACGGTGAAGGATTCGGGAATCGGCATACCGCCGGAACATCAGGCAAGAATCTTTGAACGATTTTACCGTGTAGACAAGAGCCGCTCTAAGGAATCAGGTGGAACGGGATTAGGACTATCTATTGTAAAACATGCTGTACAATACTTGAATGGCAAGATTGAACTGCAAAGCAGCCTGGGGCAAGGAACGGTTATACAGATTATTTTTCAGCAAGATAAAAGTGATGTGGTGCAGTTTTCCTAAAAAACCTGTATTTTACATAAAATTATACAAAACATAACTTTTATATTTTACAAAGCATTCATAAAATTATCTTTATAAATATTCAAAGCAAATGCTGACGGTAATTTTATGAAAAATATATAGCGCATGAGCTTAAGAATGGCGGTTTTATTTGAATGTAAAACTGCCATTCTTTTTTATAGACTATTAGTAAGGGAAAAGATATGATTAGAAAAAAGCAAAAACTGTATACACACCAAAGACAAAAAATAAAGAATAATTGCACACATAAAGGTGTACCGCAAGGAAGAAATAAACT